>Ga0099825_1001862_pt1 | contig 27440 bp, 14 predicted proteins | sample SiratroredBW_FD_76838 | JGI IMG/M metagenome (GOLD analysis project Ga0099825, IMG submission 76838) | Root nodule microbial communities of legume samples collected from California, USA - Siratro red BW | ecosystem: Host-associated > Plants > Roots > Nodule | place: USA: California | collected...
AAAAAAAAAAAAAAAAAAAAAAAAAAAAAAATAAAAAAAAAAAAAAAAAAAAAAAAAAAAAAAAAAAAAAAAAAAAAAAAAAAAAAAAAAAAAAAAAAAAAAAATTTAATTGAAAAAAAAGAAAAAAAAAAAAAAAAAAAAAACATTAGACGTGGCTTTTCTATGTTACAACTTCAGTCTATGTTGAGTGTTTTGTTTCCGCATGTTACGTAAGGAACTTAAATATCATTTTCCAAGTGGCAGAAAAACTAAGAACAACAATCTTAACATTACACTATTTATGGTACCATTATGGTCATGTTGGGAGTGACACTGACAGACGCACCAGCTGAATCACCCCACGTGGCAAGCCCCAATAAAATATTGACAAAGATTCTCAATCCGACGACCCAAATCGCTCGATCTCCTGCGGCCGCAAGATCGAACCCCACCGCCCAACCCCAACAACCACTCCCAGATTCGCAAACCGTTAGATCAGAGCCATCACTGACACCGTTAGTGAAAACAAATCTCAAAAAGTGCCTCGGGTTCGTTAACATAAGCTTCAAACCGCAGAGAAAATTCCGCGAAATTTCTCAGATTCTGCACTTTCATCTTTTGCTAAGGATTTTCAACTTTCTGCTTTTCTATCCGCTCGCGTTCCATCGAATCCGTGACAGTTACACTTCGTTATACTTTTTGTCACGCTTTTTTAAAAGGATTTGACGAGAGACGACGAAATCCGACAGCAGTGAGAATAATGCAGACGAGGTACATGGAGAGATCGAGCAGCACGGCGAGGGGGAAGCGCGGTTTAGATTCAGGTTCCACCGAAGAAGATCAACCTGAAAAAAAGCGACCTGCTCTCGCTAGGTGAATCATTTCTTCTTCTTAATTTTCTATCAGCTATAGTGTAGTTACGCATTATTCATGGTCACTGCTGACCGATGTGTAGTTAGTTAGTTCAAGAAGTACTAACTCGCTTTTAATTTTGAAGCATGTTTTCTATGAAACAATTATGAGTAACCATCTGTCCACAAAACTCAGTGGTGGATTTCTCACCAATGACATGATGATAACCCAAAAATACATAGGCACTGTTATGCAATATCCAGACTTAGAAATATATAGGCACTGTTATGCAGTATCCGGAATGGATGTTTAGATACCGTCACTGTTTGGGATGGGGGAACTCTTGCCAGATTAACTGAATAGAACTAAATGTGAAGTTGTTGTGATTGATTTTTTAAATCTAAACAATAAGAATGGGTGAATCTTTGGTTTAGTAAAAGCGAGGCTTAGATGACATGAGAGGATAATAGAGATATATGACCAACAAAAGAAGTTGAATGCGGTTAACCAAAATTGTGATTTACTTCTTTTTAAGTATATAAGTGGCTTTTAGGAGAAGACTTAGATAAAAAATGTTCTTTATATTGTTTTTCAATCAAAATCAAAATTTTGTTTTAGTAATACATATTCACCTCTAATATACACCTTTATTATGGAAATTAGTAAGAAAAAACTACATAATTTTATTACAAAATGATACCAGCAATTATGAAACTGCCTGCCTTGTTATCACTGTATTAGCACTTACATGTTCATATGCCAAAGCTTAATTTAATCTTAATTTTTCTGATGAATGAATTTAATGTTTTATTTATTTATTCACGTCAATTTGCAGCGTAATTGTTGAAGCCCTCAAGGTGGATAGTCTGCAGAAACTTTGTTCATCGCTGGAGCCTATTCTTCGTAGAGTTGTAAGAAAATTAAGTTCATTGTAGTATTGATTTGCTGCTGGGTGGACTTATATTGTTTGAAGTTATCACTTGTAGGGATTAATCATCCCTTGAAACAAAAACTCTGGTTTCCTGGCCCATTTTGAAAATTGGGTAGAGGACTTGAGATCACATATTCAAACCTTAACAAGCCGAAAAAGGTCAATTTTTCTTTTTTTTATAAAATAAAAAGTCCCTGTCTTGAGATAAAGGCTTCCTGAAATAACATTTAGTTACCTCACTCAGGCGTTATTTTGTAAACTGTTATAAAGTCCATCATTCTCTCCTGTGGTCTATTTATATGCCTTGTGATGTCAAATAGAATTCAATGCAACAACTCCTTAGGTTAAGTGAATCTAATTGTATGTATGCCACTTTGCATGAATGGTGTTTGATCTTGGATATATCTCATATCTTAGTCTTTCTTCCGGCTCAACAGGTCAGCGAAGAAGTAGAGTGTGCTTTAGCAAAATTAGTCCCTGCCAAGCATAGTGGAAGGTATTACTTTGTCACTTCAAAAGTCAATTTCATGACCCATATTTGTTTGATAAATTTTATCTTATCCTAGTGTTTTTGTATCTACATTTTATTTTTCTAATACTCAAACTAAAATACAGGTCTTCTCCCAAGAGCATAGAAGGCCCTGATGACAGCAGTCTACAGTTACAATTCAGGAACAGGTTATCCCTTCCCCTGTTTACTGGTGGGAAAGTGGACGGAGAGCATGGCAGCGCCATACACATTGTTTTGATTGATACAATAACAGGCCATGTTGTCACATCTGGCCCAGCTTCGTGTGTCAAACTCGATGTTATTGTACTTGAAGGTGATTTCAATAACGAGGATGATGATAATTGGAGTGAAGAAGATTTTGATAGTCACATAGTTAAAGAGCGAGAAGGAAAAAGACCTCTTCTGGCTGGTGATCTGCAGGTGACACTGAAGGAAGGTGTAGGAACACTGGGTGAGCTTACATTTACAGACAACTCTAGTTGGATAAGGAGTAGGAAGTTCAGGCTGGGGCTCAAAGTTTCTTCAGATTGTTATGAGGGAATGCGTATTCGTGAAGCCAAAACAGAGGCTTTCACTGTTAAGGATCATCGTGGAGAATGTAAGTACATAACTGCACTGTTTTTGTTCTACCCTTCTTCTGTCATTAACCTTATTCTGGATTGCAGTATACAAGAAGCATTACCCACCTGCCTTGAATGATGAGGTCTGGAGACTGGAGAAGATTGGAAAGGATGGTTCTTTTCACAAAAGGCTAAATAAAGCAGGAATATATACAGTTGAAGATGTCGTACGACTTGTGGTCAGAGATCCACAGAGATTGCGGAATGTAAGAATTAAGTTGAAAAATTATACTCTGACACCCTTATAAGACAAAATTTAAACTTTATCCATCCAAAATTTTCTCATATTAACTATCTTATGTAGATTCTCGGGAGTGGTATGTCAAACAAAATGTGGGATGTTCTTGTTGAGCATGCAAAGACTTGTGTTCTCAGTGGAAAACTCTATGTATATTATCCCGATGGTGCAAGGAATGTTGGTGTTGTTTTCAATAACATCTATGAGTTGAGTGGTCTGATTACCAATGACCAATACTACTCTGCTGATTCTCTCTCCGACAGTCAAAAGGTAAGCGAACCTGTGCTCTAAATTTTGCATTTATCCTTTGAGTTTGGACTAAACTGTTGGATTTCTTCCAGAATATGCTTAATATGATGTATCATGTCACTTGTTAAAATGTGGTTCATTCTTGCGGCTTTGTTGTTTCAACAACCAATTTTTTTATCTTGAAGGAGTCCGATTCTAAGGAAAAAATATAAAACTTGATTGAATCTGATGCTTGACTGCAATTCATTTTACTTTTACTCGAGTTCTTGCAGTACAACATGAAACATATTGCTAGTTTAAATGGTGCTCAGGCATAGGATATCCGCGTATTTTTTTTCTGACTTGAGTGAACAGATGAGATAGGCAGTTGGCTTAGTATAAAACCCTTATTGTTCTAGGTGTCATAAAGGTGGGAAATTCTTCTTTTCTATGAAAGGAAAAGTCGAAGTTAAAAAAGTTTACGACAGTTTTTTGAAAAAAAAGGTGAAATTTCTGAAAAACGCGAGTCTCGCATTCTTGTAGGTTTATGTGGACACACTGGTGAAGAAGGCCTATGAGAATTGGATGCATGTTATTGAGTATGATGGCAAGTCTCTGCTAAATGCCAATCAGAATAAGACTTTGGGCACCTCCCAACCTCTGGCTCCAGTGGCTTCCCATGATTATTCAATTTCGAACTCACTTGATCAGCAGACCTCCATCCCAAGTCTACCAGTTCCTGTAACTACTGGGCAGCCTTCAATGGATCCCGCCATAACAGTCGGAGGTATATTGTTTCAACTATAAGATTGTAACATTACCAACAATAACAAAATGGCCTTTGAAGTTTTCTTTTGTCTAATTTCATTTTAAGTTTCCTCTTATGTTTTTCCTGTTTGTTTTGTTTTCTCTTTTGGTCCTTTTCCTTCTTTCACCCGTCGATTTAGCTAATTACAACAGTTAATACTTTCCAATTTGACACAAATTCTAGCGTAAACTATGTGGTTGCGATGTTGACACACATCTGAATCACATTCTGCGATTCAAAACTAATTCTATTAAAATCTACTCGACTCACAAATATCCCTGACTCCAACGCCTACACTCTCAGTGTTTCTCTTCTTAAAATGATCGAAGTGGACAGATTTGGGAGTGCATGCTAAGATATTTAATCTAACAGATTTGTTATATAACTAGTATTTAGATTTTAGAGTGCATGCTAAGATATTAATGTAACAGATGTGGTATGTGTCATATTGTGAAACCATTACCCCTTGGGATTAATTTTAGCAAAAGAGTAGAAAAACATTACCGTCATAACTTTAGTGATTTGATTTTTACCATACATCAATACTCAGAATGTTTTTCTCAGCATCGATGCTTGTCAAATATGTGCAGGTTATCATAATGTCACGACTACCAGGTCCTCAATGCAACCACAGAATGATGATCTTCATTCTTCTATTCAGTTTGATAACACTGCATTCCCACTGCAAAACCAGTTACTGAATGCTTCACACCAGTCTCAACTTCCTAGAAATGAAAATGAGCTGACTCTTGGTTCACGACAACCAGCTAGTCCTGGCTTTCAGAATGTCAGCATTTCAAATCCTTGTTATAGAGGATTGGAGGACTACTTTCCAGAGGAGGAGATTCGAACTAGAAGTCATGAGATGCTAGAAAATGAAGATATGCAGCATTTGCTTCGTATATTTAATATGGGAGGAGGGCAACCTCATGCTTCCTTCAATACCCCAGAAGATGCATACACTTATTCATCTACTTACACGCCTGCCACGTCCACGAGCTACCACTTAGATGATGAACGAAACCGTTCCTCGGGAAAGGCTGTTGTGGGCTGGCTTAAGCTTAAGGCAGCTTTAAGATGGGGCATTTTTATTCGGAAGAAGGCCGCTGAGCGAAGGGCACAACTTGTTGAGTTGGATGACCCATAGAATATGACTTAAGAGCAATCTCACCTGTTGTGATCTTGAGCAGTAACTTTTGTGGTTAGAGCATCAAATACTACTTTCTGATACTCGGAATAGCTATCATATTGAAGTTTTATAGCATGAGTTGAGTAAATATGAAATTTGGATTAAATTATTTGGTGCAGCCTTACCTTAAAGCTCCTGATGTGTACAGCAACATCTGCCTGTACAGGAATACCACCCTGCAACAACTCTTGCATCTGTTTTACTTGTGATGTTTTTCACTCTACATTCTTGCCTGCAAGTTGTGAAGACCTGACAGTTTAGCACCAGGTTTAAACCCAAGTCTGCAGTGGCCTGAAATTTCTAAGGTCTCCATCTGGAAACTCGCAAAATTAGGGTCGTTTCTTTGCATTTAGCAGGATGTACTGAATTTTGTGTTGTAAGCTAGATGGGTTGATTCTATTTGGTTTGTTTTGTGTGCCGTTTACCTTGTACAATAATTATAATAAGTACCGAATAGCTGAATTTTAACCTGGTATTTTTTGCTTATTTTGGCTTGTGAATGTTTCAGAAGACATGTAATTCTGCATGCCTCGTCAGGGCCCCGCCCACTAGTCTTGTGATACACTTGTCTGGAAGATCAGAAAGAATGAACCACGATCTTGTTTAAGTGAGACCATTGCATTCTGCACCCTAATAAAAATTAAATTTTCATTGAAATATGTATATCACAGTGGGCATTTTAAAATATACTTTTAAATCTAAATATAAATTTTAGAATATATAACAGGAAATGTATTAATTCATTCTGAAATGTATATTATAAAATGTATTTTTAAATCTAAAAATACATTTTAAAATATATTAATACATTTTAAATTACATGTATTAAAATCGTATTAAAATGTATTGTTAGATCTCAAAATACATTTCAAATGTGTATTGTCAAATCATACAAACTGAAATGGATTTAATATACAAATTAGAATCTATTAATAAATTTTAGAAAATATTTACTAAATCTAAAGTTATATACTAAAGTATGCAATTTATAATATATTTTTTCAGGAACAAGTTTGTCTTTTCACCTCCTTGTCGGGGTGCAATTTTAAAAGCATGGAGGTGCACAATTTAAAAATATGAAGGCCCACAAGAAGGTTAGAATTTAAAAATATCGAATAGGTTCGGTTTTTTTATTAGATAGGATGGATTAGATAAGAGTAAAAAAGGAAAGAAAATAAAAAAAATGCAAAGTTTATAATTAATATAATAGAATAATTTTTTATGTATATTTAAAAATTAATTTGTAAAATAATTTTTTTAGAATAATTATTTAAAATATAGATTAGAGTTAAAAGAAATTTTAAATTAAAATAAAAAATTATAAGTTGCAACAAATAAAAAGGTTCTAAAATAATAATACATCAAAATAAATTACTTTATAATTGTAAAAAATTTAATTAATTATTGGAAATTGAAAGGTAAACAAAAATGATTCATGCCCAGTAAAAAAAATGAATATAAAATACTATACAATAATAACAGTGAAAAGAATTATTTTAGACAAAAGTGGAGATCAAATGCAATTTGTAATGTAAAATACTTCATTTAGAGAATAGGCATAAATGGTATTGTAACTACAGATATTTTTATCAAATAAGTTGTTGCATTTAAATCTATATTTGTGGCACATGATACTATAAAGTATTGACTCTCCAAGTGGTTACACAGTATTTGACTATCACTTGTCAAGAATTTGAAACATAGATAGAGATATCTCATTAGTGAATGGACTGAAATGGAGAGATATAATGCTAAAACTGAGATTAAAATAGCATGTACTTTGACATGTGACATTAATTTTAAAGGTTCAGTAAAATTTCTCTTTTTTTTTTAAAAAAAAAAAACAACAATTTTGTATGTTTATTGACAATCCTCAGTATTAATTATAATTTGTATTGTGAAAATATTAAAACAGTAAACGTTTGATGATTTTAATGCTAATTAGATAGAAACTTTGTCATATTATTGCATTTAAAAAATTAAAAAAATTATTCAACATTTTATTAATAATGAAATCAGATTGAATTAAAAAAAAAAGACACTTAAAATGACATATAATTTAGAGTATGGGAGTTCTCTATATACATTAAAATGTATCTTTTTTAAATTCTCTTACTTTAATGAAAAATGCATGACTACTAAAATTATTATAAATAAAAAGTAATAATCAGATCATTCAATATCTCTCTATCTTTCTTTATATTGTGGAGTCTCTTTTAAAAGAAATTTAAATACATCTTTTCTTTTTAATAATGATTTCAATAAATGATCCATCTATATTAAGTAAAAATAAAAAAAGAAAATGAATGATAGTTGATGTTTTACAACTATTTACTAGAAACTCTATTATTATCGGATGTGATGGGTAAAATTTTAAATATCCTAAAATCATTTTTTTTTTATATTGAACATTCAAAAGAGTTGGTGTGAATTGTTGCTCACAGTTGTCTGCCAATTTCATTATTGTGTGTTTTTTTTTTTTTACTTTATATCAATCTCAATTCTTAATTAATTATTAAAAATTGATAAAAAGATATTCTTACTTACATGCTTTTATTGAATTGTTTTTAGTTGTAGATAAACAAAAGAGACATAAAAGATAATTTCTTTGATTATTTTTAAATGTCAGTTTGATTTTTAAAAGCTTTTTTTAGTTTTTTCTTAATTCATTTTTAAATAAAACTTCATAATGGTCCTTCATCACGAAACTTTTATTTTTCTCAAAGAAAGCTAAAACAAGAGGAACTACTAATATCACTGCTTAAACATCAATAAAATACTGGAGTAATGTCACAGGAATAATATATTACTTAGCACAGAATACTTTCTTACATGTGTTCAGAAATTAACATTATTATTACGCATGAAATACAGATCATGTCATTCTAATTATATAAAACCACAATGCTTAATTTGTGTAACGTTTCTTTTTTCAACAAAATTAACGATTGAAAAATATTGTTGGAACTGAAATTGAGTACAAATTCAAATCTTATAACAAGTCTACTTTTTTTTAATGTATTTAAGTATAAGTGAAAGATATAACAGATGGTCAAATACAAATTGCTTTCGGCACATGGAAGTACGTTATTTCTCACAACTTTAGAACAGATTATTTGCGCAATACAATGAATATGTGTAAGTTACATGATTAAAAGAAATGACAAGCAAGAAAACGTATACAGTTTTCTTATATATATTTATTATTTCTGAAATGTTTTAATAAAATTAGTTTGCAACTGCCCAATTAATTAATTAAAGTATTATTGAAATTGATTAGTCTGTTTATTTGATATTAAAAAAATGTATTTGATAATGATAAATCAACATGAATTTGTTTTTTCTTTTGAGGATGCAATACTTGGTAAAGATTTAAAGCCTCAAAACTAGGTTTGTTTGAGAGAGCATGCAGGAGATGATAGTAAGCGAAACGACATGGCCTCCATGTGAAGCACATGTCGTTTCAGGCGCTTGACTAGGGATTCTCAATGCCACGTCACTGTTAAAGTGAATGCATGTTTTGTCCCAACCTTGCATAGAAAGCAGCACAGTGAGAAAACACAGCACAGTCTGATGTTTGCAGCAACAACAACGTTTAAGGTAACATCATTAATTTCATGTGAGTTGTTCTGCTATAAAAAAATCCCCAATGTCCCCAAACTTTTTCATCAGGTTCTGCCTTCCTCATTGCTTGAAACCTCAGAACCATTCATTCTTATCTTCTCTTCTAAAATTTCTTGACAGTTTCAATTCTTCATTTCCCAATGGTCAAAATCGAACCTTTGTGCGGATCCAAGAGACCCAGAAGCGTCTCGCAGTCTCATACACCTTCTCCTGATATTTTCCAACATCTTCCAGTGGAAATTGTGGAGGAAATTGTCTCGTTTTTACCCATCAAAGAGGCAAAGCAGCAATGCCTTCTCTCATCGGAGTTTCGGCGTCCCACCCATATCAGTCGCAAATTCTTGTTCGGAAAAGATTATACGAAGCGATGGCGTCGAGAGTCCATCGTTACATTGGTGGATCACATGTTTGTGACTCACAGGGGTGGCTACATTGATTCATTTCAAATCGACATTGACCCTAATGGGATTGAAAACATTCTGCACAAGTGGCTTGAGATTCTTCGTGAGAAGCGAATTCAGGAACTGGAGTTATTTTTTCACACACCCGGGTACACTCTCACCGCAGATTTTATCAACCAGCTCTTTAATTTGAGCACCTTGAAACTGGTCCATTGCAAGTTGGAGTTACCACTAAACCTCTTGAGTATGGCCAATCTGAGAACTCTGGTTCTGTGGTTTACCCCTCTCACAGATCAAAAGATTCACACTCTGATATCTCGTTGTAGGTACCTTGAGACTGTTGATCTGCTTTACTGTACTGAACTTTCGTGTGTGGAAATATATGCTAGGGAGCACAGATTTCTCAAAAAGTTGAGAGTTGCTCGCTGTAAGAATTTGGAAGTGTTTGTGGTTGATTCCCCAACTATTGAGTGTGTGCACTATTGTGGGCAAGTCCCAACAAGAATCCGGTTTATTCAGACAACTCGACTGATTGAGGCTTACCTCAATTTTATGCCTGTTGGGAGCAGAGGGTATTTTCAGGCTTCTGTGTTGGAAAGGCTTGTCACTGACATCCCTCATGTCAAAATTCTATCAGCTTCTGCTCTGATTCCTGAGGTATATACATTTTCTGTTTTTCTAGTTAGTTCTTTGTCATTTGTGGGAAAGACTCAAATCCAGTTTATTAGATGATGCTTGAAATATGATCTTATGAAAAATCAGAGTTTTACTTCAGTGGTCTGTGTAAGTTAAGGAACTGCATGTAAATTTTGTCTTTATGATAGATTGATGGTGACGATTTTATTTTCAGGCTTTGACTGCTAAGTTTCGTCGTGGAGTTTTTGGAGAGGCGTCCTACAGTTTCTTGAATCTGATGGAGCTTCATTTGATCATGGAGGGAGGACTTTTTTGCAATCCATATGATATTCTTGTGTTTATGAAGCATTGCCCTCTTGTGGAGAAGCTTTTCATTGATGTGAGTCTGATACTAAATCCTCAACCAATAATTAACTGTAGTTACTAATTGCTTATTGTTGATTTTATGATCTAGATGGTTATGAATAATATATTATACCTTTCTCAAATGGTGTGTATTCATTCCTGCCTTAGTTTCCCATCAGAAGTTTTTCAATAAAATTGTGCATTCGACTCATTCTTAATATAAATTCACTAAATAAAAAGTGTATACGTATGGATAGTAAATTATTTAAACCTTTGATGCATATAGAATATGAGTGATGGAAGTATGTTTATGGTTTGTTACAATTCTGTAAGTATATTGATTACTTTTCAATTACAATTTTTCTTTCTAAAGGCTTTAAACTATATTACAGATAGATGATTACACTTTTGACTGCGGACCATACTGGGAATTGCATCAAAAGTCTAAGATGGAAAAATTTGATCTCTACTTTGATCGGCTGAATTTTATCAAGCTTAGAGGTTTTAAGTTTATAGCAGCTGAACTTCATCTTGCGAAGATCCTTCTGCAAAAAACAACCAATTTGGATGCTTTGGTTCTGGTCTCGCAAAAGAATTGTGTTGCTAATATATGGACACCATATGGACGTAGATATGATAAACTTCTTAACTCGTGGAAAGCATCACCAGAAGCAAAAATAGTTACATTTGAGCATATGGATGACCGTAGTCAGTCGGGTTCATCCCATTCAAGAGAGTTTTCATCTGACTAGAGTTTTGGTATAAGAATAAACATTTTAGTATGTTCATTTAATCAACTTTTCAAAGTTATCAGGTAAAGGAGTCATCAGCAAAATGCAGGTAGTTTCATGATTAGTTTACAGTGGTGTAAAATTTACTTATCCTTGCATGTTGTCTAGTGTTGTGGTTAAAGATATTGTGACGGTAAAGTGATAACATTGTGCAATGTGATGTTAGAAGGCTTAAAAAATCTGTAAGGGATTGATTTAGTAGTGATCAGCTTCAAAAAGGGGCTGATATGATATCGATTTATGAGAGCCCTTACAAAGGAAAAAACATGTTGATATAAATCATCCGTCTCTTCAATCATATTCTCCTTAGTGTTAAACTTAATTGTGAGAAAAGCATAACTATTTATAGGTCTCACTATCTCGCTTTCTTTTTCTTATTATATGGTTGTGTGACAAAATTATATTTATTGTATCTCGTTAGTATCAATAATGCCTCTCTATATAATATTAATATTATTATTTAAAAAAAAAAAAAAACTCTTTAGTTTCTAAATAGATTTCACGTCCTACTTCTATGACTATTAATCATGACAAAGTGACAGACAAATAAATAAATATATATATATATATATATATATATATATATATACTTATTTATTTATATGACTCTTTAGTCATATAAAAATGCTTTTTTTTTAAATAAAACACTTAATTGACATTCTTTTATCTCTTTTTTTTATCCTATTTTATCTCTTATAATCTTCTCACTTTTCTTCTCCATTTTTTGTAAATGTTGACAGGAGCCTTAGATTTTAATCAACTATTACTAAATAAATGATATATTGCTAGTCTTAAAAAAAGACTCCTTTGAAGTCCATTTTAAATAATACTGGCAGTATAAAAGGAGCTTCCATGTGATAGATCTCCATACTCACAATATTCATGTTTAATGCAACATTGAAAGTCATTCCAAATATACAATTCCAAATATACAAAATGTGAAAAGCATATTCGATTAGATTTTGTAAGATATGGGTCTTGTTAAATTGAGGTGATTAAATTTTACATCTTTTTAGAGATTATATATATTCAAAGAGTAAAGTTAGTTGTGTGATACATTTTTAATATCATACTCCTTTTATTTTATTATATTTTTGTAGAGATTTTATTGTTTTCTCTGTCTTATTTTAAAAAAAAATGTGTTATTTTAAACTGTATAAGATAGTTAAAAAAAATTAAAATCAAATTGCTTATTTTACATAACCTCATCTAAGAACGAAGAGGAACAACTTAATCTATGAATGATATTTTTCTTTTTTTTATTCTTAAAGTTTTGTATGTTTGTTTAAGTTTTATATCCTCTGTCCTATTATAGATAAACACTCAACTATGACCTAACATGATAAAATAATCCATAATATAAAAATAGATATAAAAAATAAGACAGGAATATTTAAATATAACTTCGAGTGCTTGTTTAGAAACTCATTCGCAAGAAATATTAAAATAGTATTATTTTAATTAGAAAATACCTATTTAAATTTTTTTTAAATTATATAAATATGTAGGTTGGGTCTTAAAAAACCAATTTTCAAAAAAATAAATAATCTCTCCAAATATACCAACGATTGTAATCTTTCCAAATCTATTCACAAATCATGCCTAACTTCGGTTTTTCTTTTAATGTTTAAGATGAAGTTGCTTACGAACACAGATTTTATAAATATAATTTTAACAAATTAAAAAATTAAAATTAGACTTATTCTAAGAATTTATAAAACTCTATTAATAGAATTGATATTACTAAAAATGATATTTGAATATTTTATTATTAAAGTAAAAAACTTATATTTAGATTTCATTTTAATATAATCATTACTTTTTTCAAAATATTTTTTTTTCACTCAGTCTTTTTTTTAGAAATTCTAAGTCATTATTTATCATAATCAAGATAAGAGATCATATTTGGATTCGTGGCAGTAATTAGAGTAAAGTTGTTGGATAATAAGTTTATTTATAATAAGTTCTTTTTTTACTTTTTTTTTCTACATGTAGTGTTTATAGCTTTAGGACTAGTCTATGTTAGATTGTTAATCAGAACTCTCTGATATAGGTTAGATTATTCCTGTTATTTTAGAAATTTGGAACTCTTTGTAAGTTTTTCTAATCAAATAAGGAAAACTAGTTTACTTTTAAACAATACCTTAGATCCAAAAATCTGGATGTGAAAATGACATGATCATGAATTTCAAAAGTTTCTTGTAGAGATTGTTGTTGAATGAATGTATTTGTTTTTTTATTTGAGAACTAATTTTGAAATTACAAAATTAATTGTTTTAGATAAATTTGGTAGATATATGTTATTGTTATGTTAAAGAAGCTCGTTAATTGGATTTGATGATACTTTGATAGTATTTGAGGCATTTAGATGAACAAGTCCTGAGAAAATTCATGTTTTTGAATATTTAAAGATCTATCTTCTAGATACAGGTGTCCAGTGCGACCATAGTGGAGCCAGACATATTTTCAAAAGGATATTTTAGGGATAAATTGGTGTTGGACACCACTTGTGTGAGCTAAGTGCATTCATATCCAGTTTGTTAGTGGGACGCCACTCCTTTGATGGGGGCACATTCTACATGTAATTATCTATGTTTCTTAAACTCTTATGAATCTTATTCATTTATAGATGTTATACTTAATTGTTTCATACAATATCAAATAGATTGTGATGAATTAAATTGAATGTTGTTTCATGAAATAAATGATTTTTATATGTTGTGTGATCTTGTTGAAATGATAAATTTTGATGATTTAATAGTTAATTATTGTTTTGATGATGGGAAGAATCTTATATTACGGATTAATTGACATGTGATAATATGAATAAGTATGAAATTAAGATTATACCTTCTAGATAGATAATGTATGGTTGTTTGTGCGTATTAAGTATTGATATTTATGTTTTAACAGAGATATTCTAGTTTATCTAGTTTTATTGATAATCTAAGTCACATCTACCGAAATATCAGGTGATAGAAAACAAGAAAAGGTCATACACGCTGCTATAAACACTCGATATTAGTTTAGACTTATCCTGATTTTTTCTTTTAAATATTATTGATATTTGATATAAGTAGAATTTTGATATTAATTTTGATATAAGTGAAATATGGATATAAAGTTTCATTTTTTTTTTCTATGTGTTCTATTGCATATTAAAAATTAATTTTATTAGTTTCTTGTTATTCTTGTGTATTGTGTACTATGATTGTATTATATATAGAGCATATATAAATACAAGATAAAAAATATCTAAACCATTTAAATAATCTTATATTTTTAAAATATGTGGAACTTGTTTGGAGATTAGTTAACTTATATAATATTGGATTATGTATTAGAAACATTTTGAAACAGTATATATCTTCTATGTATATTAATATTTATTTAAAAGGGAGTGTTATACTTATATATATTATTTTAATATTAATTAAAAAAACATTAAAATCATGTTCCAAACATATTGAAAATAAATTTTAAAAATATTAAAACCATATCATTGGTAAAGTTATTTTTTTCATATGCAACTTATTTCTTTATGTTTTATTTTCAAAAATAATTATTAATTTTGAAATAAAATTGCATCATTATTTTTTTCCACATTCAGACTATTTTGAAAGGAAAGTTCCTTAATTTATGTTGCCCTTTAATCCTATAGCCTATAACATAAAAAGTTGTTTGTTTGAATGTGGAAAAATTTACAATTATATCTTTGAGTATCCCAATAAATACAATTATATATAATCACACAAGTCAAATGATTAAATAGATGGTGTTGCAAACCATTGAAAAATCTGTCCTGTAATCAAGCAGCAAATTTTATCTTAGTAATATAGGAGTCATATTAGTAGATTTTATTCACAAAATTTATATTATTTTTTATATTTTCATTCTTTATTATTATCATCATTATCATATTATCTACTATACCATTGCCAAATAATAATATATAACATAATTTTAACTACTTTTTTCTTAATTTTTTTATTATTATTATTATTATTTTTCCATGTTCTCATTACAAATATTCCACACGTTGTATTATATTTTAAAATTTCTATCACCAACAATGTTGTTATCATCATGATAAAGGTAGTAATAAAGTAATCTTTTGAAAAATTATGTTAAAAATACACAATGTTTTTAAGCTAGATTTTAGTATGGGAGAGAAATCTACAGAATTTTAATTTGACAAAATATAAATTTTAACATAATTTTTTAAAATATGAAAATTTTAGGTTAGGTGATGTTTTAGTAGGGGAGAGAAATCTACATAACTTAAATTGATTTTATTTTTTACAAATTATAAAAACCTAAATGATATAAGATCATTTTTATTTATGTTACTGTATTTTTACAACCAAAAAAAATATAAATTTATGACTATTACACTATAGATGTTTGGATAGGCGAAACCCCCCACAATTCTTTTTTTATTTTATTTATTACAGTATATTGAAATAATTATTATCCTATCTAATTTAACAGTATAAATTTGAAGTTATTGGTTTTAAATGTGAAGATAATATGGTATTATGCAATTATACTGTATTTAATATTTAGTTTTACACTTTTAAAAGATATAAAATTAATAATTTTTAAAGATTCCTCTTATGCTGAGTTTTTTTTTTTCATTAGTCAAATCTCATGTCTATTATTTCCTAACTAATTTTTTTTTATATTAAACTTTCCCTTTTATATAAGATTATACTGATTTTTAATATTTATTTTATACTTTTAGAAGATGTAAATTTGTTTTAAAATTTCCTTTTATTTTGAGATATCTTTTTCTCATTAAATCACTTGATATTTTTTTTAAGATATTGTTTCAAATATATTTCTTCTAACATAAATTTTGTCTTTCTTAAAAAATATCTACATTTTTCTTTTTAAAGCTAAAATAAGTATGCTTTTATTTATTTAGTTGACTTGTATAAATATGTGTTATTTAAATTTTTAAGTTATATTTTTATTAATTTATCTATACTATTGTATTATATTATTTTTAATTAAACATTTTTTTAATAAATAAAAATAATGTTTATTTAATAAAATACTTAAGTATTCAATTTCTTAAATTAAAAATAAATATATAACTCTTTTATTTAAAAACAATTACTGTGTACATTTATTTTACTATTTATAAAATTAGAACTATTTTAATATACTAAAAAAGCAGATACACCATTTTAATATAATAAAATGTACATATTTGCACTGGTATCTACAGAAGGAGCCGTGATTGCCAATCTATTCTATTAATTTACTTTGGATCAACCTAAAATCTAGGTTGAAATATTAAAATTCATTTATATTTTTTTATTTGTCATTTTAGAAAAACGAAATCATATCCCAAACAATAAGGAAGAAAAATTAAATTATAATTTTGTTATTTTGCTCTGATGTTTTATCAAAATTAAATCATAAAAAATAAAAATACTTCCATTTTCAATATATATATATATATATATTAAAATAATACCCAAAATGGTTTTGTTATTTATCCATAAGATCCCTTAACACATAAGATACATATGCTTCTTTCTACCCATCACCATTGGTGATTTTATAGTCCTTTTACATATAAACAAGGAAATCCATCAAAGGTTTTCCATATCACCTCTCTCTAGCATATGCATTTGACGTAAATCTGACATTACCTAGTACCAGTGAAAATTAATAATAATAAAATTAAAAAAAAAAACAGGTTTATTGTTTTGGGATTGTGTAAAACCTGATAAAACATCCTCAAGCCGCCAGCCGCCAGCCGCCAGCAGCCTAAATAGGCTTATTTAGAATGCCCTCAAAGAAAGAAACCTCACATTCAAATTCCCAACACAAGTACTAATTGGTTGCTGTTTTTGGACTTTCAGAATTGCTATTCAAATGCCTTACTTTATGTTCTTCACAGTAGACAATCCACTTCTGCCTTGGATTCTGACACGTGTCTCTTTAATATTGGCTAATATGTTTTATCTTTTAAATGACACCCACCACGGAACTGGATTTGTATAAGTACCAACAGCACCGTCTCTGACCGACCAAATTGCCACGTCATCACCACCGCCTGTCAACTTTTAACGGTTGTTTCTTTGGTTCTGTTTTCTCATCTACATTTAACCGTCCATAAGGTGATTGAAAGTGGCAACCGAAATTACCTTAATTTCCTCCTTTCTATTATTTTTAGGTTTAAATTAAAATTCCTAATTGATAACATTTTTTAAATGCTTAAAAAGCAATTCCGAGAGTCATATAAATATGGTCATTTTGACTCATAGTTGAACCAAGTAACCAACTGTGCAGTTTTCTCAATTTGGATTTTCAATCTCAATTTTGGATTGGAATCAGAAATAGAAACCCTAATAAATCAAGCACTCTTTCCAGGATGCATTAGGTTTGATTTCTATATCTCCTTTACAATCTTTCTTTCTTTCTTCTTTGTAATGACAATTCCCGTAAGACTTTTTGGGGGAAAGAATTGATTTTTTCCCAATAGTATTCACAGTATAATTTCCCATTTCCCTCACCAGTGTTAATGGTTGATAAATAGGGGATTTTTTTGTTTGGTATTGCTGCAGCAGAAAGGGGGCGACTTTTGCTTTTGAGTTTGTGTTTTGAGTTATGGCAATAGGGCTTGCGGATTATAGTAATACTCTGACACTGGGAAGGAGAAGGGTCGTGGTTTCCAACGATATGAAAGTTTCTCCTCAAGTGACTTCTCCATTGAAGAAAATATGCAGCCGTGGAATGTCTTCCCTTGATGCCCTTCCTCGGGAAATTCTGGTAATTATAGAAATTTGAAGTTTTGTTTGTGTTTTTCAAATTTGAAGCTTGGATTTTGATTTTTGATGAGTTTTAGTTTCTAAGTGGGTGGAGGGTATTTGAATTGCAGGTCCAGGTTCTGTGCGGTGTGGACCATGAAGATTTGAAGCAGCTTTTTCATGTGTCTAAAACAATTAGAGAAGCAGTAAGTGTTATTAGGTCCATTATTGCTGGGTTTGATCATTTATTGTTAATTTTTCCAATCGGTAACTGTTGGATTTTGTCTATTGCAGACTCTGATAGCAAAGGACTTCCATTTTGAGTATAGTACACCAAAGAAGAAAATTTTTGCTTTTCTTAATCCTTCTGATTTGGAGAATACAAATGCGATTAAGAAAATTGAAACTCCAAAAGCGCCCTTGAGAAAATCAAAGTCAAGGTGGAATCCAAATTTGGCTGACATCTCAATAACCTTGTTTAAATAGGAATTTTGAATGGTGAAGGAAGGACGAAAGAGATGACAATCAGAAGTGGGGATTGTGAATAGATAGATTACATTCAATAGATTATATCTTGTTAGATCAGAAGTTTTCATAAGCGTTTTCTTCAAATCTTTCATTGAAGATACGCGTAATCATCCTTCTGTACATCTATAGACAGAGGCAAATAGAAAAAAATTCAAATTCTTTGTTTGGAGGGAAATCTTTATCCTCTTATTATGATAAATTTGATGACATATTGCTGCTACTACCCACTTTGTCCTCTGTAAATGGAACAAGGAAATTCAATTTTTTCTGTTAATTCTATTTGTGTATCTTGTTGCTAATAGATTCATTTTGATTTGATGGATTTTCTTCTAAAGATTCACAAAATGTTTATGTGTATCTTGTTTCTAATAGATTCATTTTGATTTGATGAATTTTCTTCTAAAGATTCAAATAAATGTTTATATAATTTAGTGATAATTTTTCTCAAATATGAAGATTGAGAAATGAGATATTAATTACTTTTCTTTAACTCTACATTACCCTTATTATTATCAATAAATAAGAGAGTCACAGAGTGAAGAGTTTAAAATGTGAATACTTTTCAAAATAGTTACCTGCAATTAGAGAAAAACTCAAATGGATATCTATTATACATTGACAATTAAAAAAAGGGAAAACTCATTATATTATAGAAAAGAAAGATTTTATTAAGAATTTTGTTTGGAGAACAAATTTTTGGCCTTTCTGATAGAAAGACTTTGTCATGTCTTTAATAAAATGAAGAAAGATTTAATATTTTTTTTATATTCTTTTGTAAATTTATTTTATTTTAATGGAATTTAGAGTTTATGATTTAAAGTTTAGGATTATTTTGTTTGGGGAGTAATTTTAGACTCTTTTTACTTTAATTGTAGATAGACTTTGTCATATCTTTAATAAAATGAAGAAAGATTCAATTTTTTTATATGCTTTTGTGAATTTATTTTGTTTTAATGGAATTTAGATTTTAAGATTTAAAATTTAGAGTTATTTTATTTGGAGAGCAAAATTTTCCATTTCTTTTACTCCTCTAATGATATATCTACTTCCTTTTTCTCTAGATATCTTTTTATGAATTTATTTTACTTGGAGATTTTCAATTGTAAATATTTTTTCAAAATAATAATGATAATTGTTTCTCATTATAATTTTTTATTTTCAATAATTATATCAAAAGCATTTTATACCTTTAAATGTTATTCTCACACATTATTTGGTATTTGATAAGTTTAGATAAAATAAATAAAAATGAATAAATTGAAAAGAAAAAAAAATTGAAGAATGTAGTGGGAATAACTGGTTATGGTAGACCATAACTTTTATTTAATGAGAATGTGTATTCACCTTTTCTTATGAAAATAGAAATTGTTGAAACCTATTAGACTATGATGTATTTTAAAATCAACATAATAGACATTTTTCATAACATCATAAACATGAGATGCATGTTTTCATCCTCATATTTCCAAAAAAAAAAAAGTAAACAAATAATGTGAAACAAATGTCTGTTACATAATGAAACTATACCAAAAAATTACTTATTTGGATGTGGTATTTAGACAAGACATATTTAAAAATATACTATAACTTTCGTTATAAAAGCAAAAGTTATACTTCCAAGTAAAAGAAGAAGCTATATTTTATTGATGTAGCATAAAACATTTCACCAATTGCTTGCTTTTGATGCTCTGTTTTCAGACCTACTATGTCCACTTGGAAACACACTCTGATGCTCCAGATCCTTCTCCCAATGATCTTGAAACATCAAGACATTCTCATCATCAATTACTTGCTTCTGTCTTAGGAGGGTAAAGCAACAATGTAATTTATTATGTTAATTAAATAAATGTTCTTGGGACATTCACATTAATTTAAGTTTATTAATCTAACAGCCATGAGAAGGTGAAAGAATCAATTATCATCATGTACTCTTACAAAAAGCAATAAGCATAATAATGGCATATGCATGTTAATTTAATAGCTATGAGAAGTAGTGTATTCATGGAAACTTTTCCTTAAATGTCAAAAAAAAAAATCTATAAATTCTTGGAATATTGTTTTGAGGGAAATCTTTACCCTCTTGTGATAAATTTGATGACATATTGCTGGTACTACCCACTTTGTCATGTATTAATGGAACCAGAAAATTCAAATTTTTCTGTTTATCTCTATCTAGATATCTTGTTGCTAACAGATTCATTTTGATTTGAAGGAGTTTGTAGTAAAGATTCACAAAATGTTTATATAATTAAGTGATAATTTCTTTTAATATAAAGATTGAAAAAGAAGATATTAATTGATTTTCTTTAACACTGCATGTCAGTTAATATTATCAACAAATAAGAGAGTTACTAACGATGGAGGATTTTAAATTGTGAATATTTTTAAAAATAAAGAGAAATGAAAAATAAAAGAAAATTTGTGCTTCTTATGATTTGAGTAATTTATACTAAATCTTTCACTTAGCTATGTGTAATCTTTTTGTATATCTATTATAGATATACAATTAGAAAAACAAGTTCAACTGTAATCTTTTACTTCCAAATGTCTATAATAATACAAATGACAATTAACCATTTTTTTATTTTAATAGTATGCAAACTTGATCATATCTTTAATAAAATGAAACTCCATCATTTTTATTTGATGGAATTTCTAATAAAGATTCACAAAATATTTATATAATTTAGTGATAATTTCTTTTAATCGAGATTGAGAAATAAGATATTAATTGTTATATAATTCAGTGATAATTTCTCTCCATAGAGACTGAGAAAGGAGATATTAATTGTTTTTCTTTAAAACTACATGTCACTTATTATTTATCAGCAAATAAGGGAGTAGCTAAGAGTGAGGGGTTTTAAATTGTGAATACTTTTCAAAATAACAAAGAATGAAAAATATAAGAAAATTTGTATACTTTTTAAGATCCTGAGTAATAAAAAAACCTTTTTTCATTCTAATAGTATGCAAATTTTGTCATATCTTTAATAAAATGAAGAAGATTTATTTTATTTTTTTTTGAATATTTTGGTTATTTTCTTTCTTTCTAAATATCCTTTCTGAATTTATTTTACTTTAATAAAATTTAGAATTTAAAATTTAGAGTCTAGGGTTATTTTTATTTAAAAAGCAAATATCGATTCTTTTTATTTTAATTGTACGCAAACTTTGTCATATCTTTAATAAAATGAAGAAAGATTCAATTTTTCTTTAATATTTTAATTACTTATTTTCTTTATAGATATATTTTTGTGAATTTATTTTACTATGAAGATTCATCAATTCATATGATATTTCCTCTTAATAGATAAATGGAGAAGCAGAAATTTCCATTCAAAATAACAACATAATTGTTTTATAGTATAATTTTTATTTTCAGTAATTATGTTTTCAAAAATATTATACCTATGAATGTTTTTTTCACACATGTTTATTTGGTATTTGATAAGTTTAGATAAAATAAATAAAAATTAAAAAATTGAAAAGAAAAAAAAAAAAGCTGAAGAATGTAACGCGAATAACTAGTTATGGTATAACATAATTTTTATTTCATGAGAATGTGTATTCACCTTTCCTTATGAAAATAGAAACTGTTTAAACCTATTAGACTCTGATGTTTTTTTTTTTTTTTAAAATTAACATAATAGACATTTTTCATAACATCTTAATAAACATGAGAGGTATGTTTTCATCCTCATATTTCCAAAAATAAAAAAAGTAAACAAATGATGTGAAACAAATGTCTGCTACATAATGAAACTATATGAAAGATTTCACATAATTATATCTTTTTGAATGAATGCTTATATTAAGGGGAGAAAAGCATTACATTGAATTACTGAAACATATATTTTTAAAAAAAAAATACTTATTTGAATAAGTGGTATTTCGATAAGACATATTTAGAAATATACTATAACTTTCATTATGAAAGCAAAAGTTATACTTCCAAAAGTAAAAGATGAAGCTATATTTTGTTGATGTAGCATAAATTTTTTTATTGATGCTCTGTTTTTATATCTACTGTGCGTACTTGGGAAGACACTCTCATGTTCCAGACCCTTCTCCCAATGATCTTGAAACATCCACACATTCTCTGTATCAATTACTTGCTTATGTCTTATGAAGATAAAGCAGCAAGGTAATTTATTATGTTAATTAAATAAATGATCTTGGGACATTCACATTAATTTAAGTTTATTAAGCTAACAGTCATTAGAAGGTGAAAGAATCAATTATTATGTACTCTTGCAATAAGCAAGCAATAAGCATAATAATGGTAGATGTCTATTAATTTAACAGCTATGAGAAGTAGTGTATTAATGGAAACTTGTCTTTAAATATTTAAAGAAAAATCTATAAATTTTAGAGGGGTGAAAGATAAAAGTTCCCCTGAACTAGTAATGCGGGTTGATATATATGCCAGAAACTCCTTCCACACTTTCCTATTTCTTATCTTTGAACTTTCAAGATCCTATTAATATTTTTTTTATGTTTGTAATAAAAAAAAACTTCCAAGATACTTTTGTTTTATACATATTTGAATTTGTATGCATGCAGATGTGGCCCTGACCAGAGGTGGTGAGGTTGCATCAGTGACAGCTTCTCCATTAACACATGTGGTGACTATTGTATATTTTATTTATATTTCAAAATTTTATTTAATTGAATTTATTTAGTACTTAACAAAAGTAGAATATTTACTTATTTTGTTTTTACTGACTACTCCTTCATATTAAGTATGAATCATACTCCTATTCTTGTCCGTGGTTCATTATTGTGATTATGAACAATTAGAACAACAGTTACTAAAGTCATTCTTGTATATACAAAATAGAAGAAAGAGGCTATTTGGAAGTGATTATCTAATATAACATGATACCTAGGCAGAAAATGAGACCCAAGGAGTTTTATATAATACTACATGAATTTAATTTTTTATACACTATATGAATTTTATATTTTATTTATGTATATCATTTCTACCATCTTTTATTTATACAATATTTGAATCTTCTTTTCTAATTTATATTATTTATGTTTTCTACTTTATTTATTCAATAACTTTCATCACACATTTACTATATAATAATTAGTATTATCAACATATATATGATCTTATTTCTTAAATTTAAGTTCTGTGACATTTAGATGCGATGAAACTTTTTTAATATACATTTAAATTTTGATTCGGAGAAATATAAAACCAAATAAAGAAATAGAAATAAACACCGAGGTATGAAAGGGGGAAGTCCCATGTTATCCTCGACAATGGCTTCTACCAAACGTCGTTTCGAAGAGGAAGATAATGCTCACTTGTTGTCGAAGAAAGTGAGGGAATCTGCACCTGAATCTGATGTATCTGCTTCTACTCTGCGTGTCGTTCTTAATCCTGCCGACTGTGACTTAGGTATTCACTCTCGTTTCACTGTCAATCTTATTATTTGTGTTTAATTATTTGATCATGAAAATCTAACAAGTTATCTGATAAATTTAATGTTAAAAGAGATAAAATTGTTAGAATGATGAAAGAATCACCAGTTATTGGTTTCGTAAGGGAAGTGATTGAGGTTTTGTGAATTTAACATGAAGTATTTTCTTGAGTAGTTAGTTAATACGCATGCAAAATTGTCAAAAACTTATTGCTTTCTCTGTCTATCTCCTCCTTTATCTATTACCTTGGCTTGTGATATCTCAGTTAATAGTTTTATTTATTGTTAGATTTCAATATTGATCACGATGGACTTGTTGGATATGGACTTCACGGGGAAGGGTTTGCTTATTGTTGGTCTGGTGCCCGGGCTAACGTGGGAATAATCAGAGGTAAATATTGTTTTGGCTGTAAAGTTGTGTCTGAACAGCTGGTTGATATGAATGACACTGTCCCTGAGCAGCAACACATTTGTCGTCTTGGGATTTCCAGAGGCAACGATGTCGTTGGGAACCTTGGAGAGTCTAGACACAGCTTTGGATATGGTGGTACTGGCAAGTTTTCAAATTCTGGAAGATTTGTGAATTTTGGAGATAGGTTTGGTGTTGGGGATACAATAGTTTGTTGTGTTGACCTTGAAAGCAAACCTCTGGCTTCTATAGGTTTCTCCAAGAATGGTAAATGGTTGGGTGTTGCAGCTCAATTTGATGTGGCTAACCTTGGAGTGGTGGATTCTCCTCCAGGGAATTTGCAGTGGAAATCAGCACTTTTTCCACATGTGTTGTTGAAAAATGTTGAGGTCCAAATGCAGTTCAGTGTTGGAGATGGACTTGTTCCTGAAGAAGGGTTTAAACCGTGGGCCTCGGCTGTGGAGGATGCAAACATAGTTATGGGCCCTACTTTTTCTGATCCAAAGGATTGTGAAATGATAATGATGGTGGGATTACCAGCTTCAGGCAAGACTACATGGGCAGAAAAATGGGTGAGAGATCATCCAGAAAAGCGTTATGTGTTACTTGGGACAAACTTAATTCTTGATCAGATGAAGGTTAGGAATTTGCTTGGCCCAATTTTGTGATTATTGTTTTCGATTTGTAGTTTCTTTTTTTCTGAATCCAATGTCATGCAGGTACCTGGACTATTGCGGAAAAACAACTATGGTGAAAGATTTGATCTTTTGATGGATAGGGCAACTGGAATATTCAATACACTGCTGTCCAGGGCAGCTAATATACCTCGCAATTACATAATTGACCAGACAAATGTGTATAAAAGTGCACGTAAGCGTAAGCTTAAATCATTTGCTGATTATCAAAAGGTGGCTATTTTTATCTGATTGTTGAAGCTTGGAATACAAATATTTTATGCATATTTTGATATAATTTTTTGTCCATTCCAGATTGCTGTTGTTGTATTCCCAACGCCAGAAGAGCTCAAGATAAGGTCTGATAAAAGATTTACAGAAATGGGGAAAGAAGTGCCACTTGATGCTGTGAATAAAATGATAGGTATTGCTAGTTTGTTTTTCTTTTCCTTGTTATCTGCTAGTTTTAAGTCATCTTATGGCCTATTTATTCTGTTTACGGTGTGGCAGCTAATTATGTTCTGCCTGAAAGCAAGGATATGCCTCATTCAGATGAAGCTTTTGATCAGGTGTTTAGTAACCTACTTGTCTACAATTTTTGTTACTGTGATTGTGAATCATTACTTTAGTACTAGTCTATCTCATGTTCTACCTAAATTTTTATTTGTACCTTTAGGTTATGTATGTAGAACTGAACCAAAGCGAGTCTCAGAAATATTTGGACCAGATGAAGCAGAATCTTGCATGTGTATCTAATAGTAACACATCAACATCATCCCTTGGAGGTTGTTATGAGTCTTTTGCTGGATCCCCTTTACAAATAAAAGAAGTTTGACAGGTTTTTATCTTACCTTTTGATGATCTTAAAGATGATGCAACTTTGATTCAGGCAATGGTCTTCACCAGTCAGGCTCTTATTCTACTATGACTCCAAACAACTATGGGATGCCTAGTCAAGTAAGTTAGGTTTCATTCTAGATGTTTCTATCAAACTGTAACCTTATACCTCAATTTATTCTCTTTTTGTGGCAACAATGCTGATACCTAGGTGGAATAACTGTTCATAGGTTAATGCAAATGGTCATGCGACTGAACTTTGGAGGAGTATAAATTCATTTTCTGGAGTATATCCAGGAAGTCAAATTCCACGCGTTGCCAGAGCACCCTCTCCTTGTGAACCTTATTCCAATAATGAATCAAGTTTCTTCCCTAGAGATATCGCCGGTTATAATCAAACTTACAGTGCCATTTCGAGGGGTGATATCCGGAATTTCAACAACTCTACAGCAAGTGCAAGAGCAATGTCTTTTGATCATATCACTCGTGGTGAACCTTATCCTGATGCCTACAGGAGGGGCCTGAATGAATCCTATCCAAGAGCAAGTGCAAGGGCAATGCCATTCGATTATAGAACTCATGGTGAACCTTATCCTACTGATGTATACAGTCAATCCCTGAGAGGTTTCCGGCCTGACCTGCATACTCGCTCCCCAACCACTTTCGGTACTTAGTACTTACTCTCTTCTTATCTTTTCTTCTTGACCTGTATTTTAATTATTACATTCTTTATGTGTTGCTATTACTTCTCAGATTCACTTTCCCCGTATGAGATACCGACTCCAAGACCTCCTTATGGAAGTTCACCCAATAACATGCCTTATTCAGAGAGATATGCCCCTCATCGTCCAAGATACTTCTAACTGTTGTGCTTTGTGTGGATTCATCTGATCCATGTGGCTAGGTAGATATCAATATGTTTAGAAGGGGATCATAGCTCACTCACTCCAAATATACATGTGTGCATGTTGGATATTTATTTATATATGTGCACCGAAAGGAATAAAGTGAGGTTCATTATATAGGGAAAGAAATTAAAATATGTACATACACTCTTACATTACTTACCAAATGAACGACAAGCATGGAGAGGTTTGGTGATTTAGTTTTCTCATATTAAGGAATTTAACTATACTGAAGAAAATGTGTTTAGTGAGAGAGGATAAGGGTATATCCACCGAAGTTAGCTAAGTTCATAAAATACTATCAAATCAAGGAAGAATGTGTCTCTCACTTTAGAGGTGAATCTCTTGGACCATTGTTTTTCTGCAAAATTATGTATTATGTATATTTGATAGTATTTTGCATGGAATTGCATGTATATTCTCGTGAGTCAAGAAATGAATGTCTATAGAGCATTTAAATGCTATGTTGCATATTCATATTCTTTTTAATACTACGTTATAACCCCCATTGGGGTAAAAAGTTTCAATAGGTTAAGCACGTTCTAGTAAGGGAATGGTATCAAATTGTACCGTCAAAAGGAACTTAAACAAAAAAAAAAAAAAAAAAAAAAAAAATAAAATAAAAAAAGGAAATTTACTTTTGGATAAAAGAAAATAGGTTAAAGTTTTCCCTTTTTACTTCTTCTGGTTCTTGTTGGTTTGGACAATCATATTTAGAATCTCCTAAAAAAAAAG
>Ga0099825_1001863_pt1 | contig 27438 bp, 13 predicted proteins | sample SiratroredBW_FD_76838 | JGI IMG/M metagenome (GOLD analysis project Ga0099825, IMG submission 76838) | Root nodule microbial communities of legume samples collected from California, USA - Siratro red BW | ecosystem: Host-associated > Plants > Roots > Nodule | place: USA: California | collected...
TCGTCGTTTTTTGGTTACTTCTTTTGTTTTTTGTTGTAAGGTGGTTTTTGTTGTGTTTTTTTTTTGTTTTTTTTTTTTTGTTTTGTGTTTTTTTTTTTTTTTTATTTGATGATGTTGAGGAATGAATGTGGCAGGGTTTTTTGTGACAATTTGGATTGCGGCTGTGCTTTTCAAGTCGAATGATATTCTGAGGAAACAGACTGCGTTGAAGGTGTGATTCTTATTCTTTGTGTGGTCGCGAAGCAATGTAATGTTGTTAGGGTGTATGTGAGAATTGTGTTGTTTATTGAGTGTGTTTGTTTGTGTGTGTGGTTTTGGCGGCTGCAGGGAGAGAGGAAAATACCGGTTTTGATTGGGATTTCTGTTGGGTTCGCGCTTCATGTGGTTGGTGTTTATTGGTGGTATCAGAATGATGATCTCATGTATCCCTTGATCATGCTTCCTCCCAAGGATATACCGCCTTTCTGGCATGCCATTTTCATCATCATGGTCAATGGTGTGTTTCCCATCCTCTACTCAACAATTGTTTGCTACATGGTTTAAAAGGCCTTTTAATTTTGTCTAAACTTGCTATTGAGAGTGTTTGAGGAAAGTTATTATTAAATGTGTCGTATTTTAATTATTGTTTTCCAGTTATCACTCCTTCATGTGTTTAGAGGTTTGTAGGTTTCAGTTTATTGAAACTATTTTATATTGCCCTCATTAGTTATTTCTTGCCTTAGACTGAGTTATTCCAAGAATGGCGGCAGGGGATTTTTAACTGTATGTCTAATTTGTATCCATTGTCCATGATTCTGTTGAAGCATGAATTGTGCTTCTTTTTAATTCATTTTGGTTTGCATGTTGTTGAACTGATATGTGCTTGCAATTAGCATGATGGCATAGAATTACTTTTGAGACGGAAACTCTTGCTTTTTGCAGATTTCGGAATTATTTATTTATTCTCTGGTTGGAACTCATTGGGGGATTAATATATTGCTTTATGTGTTTTAAATGTCAGATACTCTGGTCCGCCAAGCTGCAATGGTATTCAAGTGTATATTGTTGATGTATTACAAGAATAGCAGAGGCCGAAATTATCGTAAGCAGGTGAGGTAATAAATTATGAAGCATTACAGAATTTGAGCCGAGCACTTGTGTGTTGAGGAATAGAAGAACATTTTAAAACGGCTCATTTCTTCTCAAAGTTATATTATAGTCAACATGCCTTTGCTATGTCGTAATATTTCCATGGGTTCTGGGTTCAGGATCTATATCATCTTTCTCATGTCATTACATTCTGATAGTACTATCATTTGTTTGACAGGGTCAAATGCTGACTTTAGTTGAATATCTCCTTCTGCTTTACCGTGCCTTGTTGCCAACACCAGTTTGGTATCGTTTCTTCCTGAACAAAGAATATGGAAGCCTCTTTTCGTCACTGATGACAGGATTGTATCTAACATTTAAACTCACGTCTGTTGTTGAAAAGGTGTGTTGGTCTTTTAAAATATATGTACATTCTATTTTATTTGAATGTAGTTTGTGAAGAGTAACCCACACAGCGTCCCTCCCTTAGACAATTAACAATAATATTCAACTATTGTCATATTTATCTGCCTGTGATGCTACCCTATTTTTTTTCCAGTTTGTGCATACTTTGATTCATTCAAACTTTTTTCTAGTTTGCTGATTTCTTTTGTTAAATCTAAAATTTCAGTTCAGATGAAAATGACTGTTATGTTTGCTTCGGAAGCTTAATTTTTTTAACTTCCAAGTGGGTTTTAAATTTTCAAAGTAATGGAGTTTTTAACAAGTGAGATGTTTGGAAGAGTTTTTTCTGTCATATATTGTCTGTTAAATTACTAGTTTAATTATTCACAAGAAAGTCCTAAGGAATCCCAAGTATAATGATGTCATTTAGCTGGGACCTATAAAGCACTCAGTTTATTTTTGCTTTAAAATTTTTGTGGATTACATCTGTTTGCGTCTAGTTGGTTTCCTCTTATCTGTGGTGTGGTTGTCAGGTGCAATCCTTCTTTGCTGCAGTGAAGGCATTGTCACGTAAAGAAATGCACTATGGGGCTTATGCAACATCAGAGCAGGTACTGTTTGTGTCTTCTTTTAATCGTTGATAGGAGTTGATCAATCAACCACACTGAAGTTTCACTGTAAATTGCATTTTTGCAAGTTAAATGATAGAATTTGCTAAAATATAAGCAATAGGCATTGGCACACTTGACACTATGTTAAGAATTTTATAGCCTGCTATATGCATATCTGAGGGAGTAGTTCATGCAAATAGTTGATGTGATAGCAGGTCATTGCAGCCGGTGATCTTTGTGCTATTTGTCAGGAGAAAATGCATGCCCCAATCTTACTACGTTGTAAACATATTTTCTGTGAAGACTGCGTATCAGAGTGGTGAGACTTCCTTGGCTCTTGTCTTTTTAGTCTTCGGGTCCGCATAATAATCTGAATTTGTCATTTACATTTGAGTTGAATAATGTTGAAAAACCTATTTACCACCAGTATGTAAATTTTGAAGCTGGTGGTTTAAAATATATATGTTGCATCTTATTTGCATGTTATCAAATTTATTTCATGCCTTTTAAATGTTAGCAGGTCTTATTTTGCTTCCTGTTTTTTGGTTACTACACACGTGAACACAGATATATTAATTTATGTGTATATTTTTTTCTTCTGTGTTTTCTGACATCTGATTATCTTATTTTTTGCCAGGTTTGAGAGAGAAAGGACCTGTCCATTGTGCAGGGCTTTGGTAAAACCTGCAGACCTTAGGTCATTTGGGGATGGCTCTACTAGCTTGTTTTTCCAGTTATTCTGAAGTCATACATATAAATACAAGCCAGGAAGTTTTTCTGCTTTGAAGCTGTACTTTTTCAAAGCAGCATTCGTGATCTATATACATCGACACATGTAAAATGCTCTGGAAGGAAATCGTGGGATACTGAGAAGATGAATGCAGCTGAGTGCACGCGTTCATATAATGTACTAGTAGAAGGTCGAGTGTATCTAAATGACCCTGTAAACTAGGAAGTTGATTGAAAATATAATTAAACATGACTCTTCATTTGCAAGGAATGAAGGTCTCTTGCTCAAAATTGCATAGCTATTCCGTCATATAGTGCCAGTCAATCTGTCAATTTTATTTTACTTTTGAATTTCTCTTTATGTGGGTTTTGATGCACACCTCAAGGAGTGTTGCCCACGGGCAGGTTATGGTTAAAGATCACACACTTCGTTTCATGTATTAAATCGGTCAAATTGTGGATACTAGTTTGTTTTTGAAGTACTTAATTTGACCATGATTATGTACTGATCACCATGTACACAATACAAAAGCTTGTGTACCTCTTTAATTTGTTGGAGCCTAATGTGTAGATCCGTTATTGCAATAAATTCCAATCCTGGAAAGAAATATCAGCTGTTGATCATACTCGTTTAATCGGTGTGGCAATAACTAATCAATTGTGAAGATGTAAATTGGGTGGTTGCAAAGAATCCCTTTGTACCTGAAATGTAGTAGCAATGAATGGTCCTCAGCCACTAGGTTGGATCAAAATTGACATTTGGGATAGAAAAGAACGTGTTGGGTTGGGTAAGAGGCAGTGGTAGGATAGGGAAAATATATATAGATGTAGGGAGAGAGGCCAAATGTTACACTGATCGCATATTTTGTTTTTTTAAAACTGACTCTGGATGGAAAGTTTCATTTACATTCAAATACAATTTTATGTTAATATAAAATTATTTAATATCTTATGTTTGTGTAAATTAACATTGATGTAATTCATATTTTTTAAAATATGAATGACTTATCATTGTTATTCCATTCTAATAAAATTTAACAAATAATGTTGACTGATGTAAAACTATAATTTAACAGGTGAGTTGATAAACTTTATTTTTATACAACGTTATAGTGACATTTTTAATATAAATAAAAATATGCAAAAGTAAGGAGTAATTTAACTAAAGGGTCATATTTATTGTCTATCCTACCCTTTTTAATTCGGACCAATCAACGGATGGAAATATAAAATGCATTTTTCCTTTCTTCTTTAGTCTGATTGCTTCTTTTCCTGCGCATCAAACAAATCGTATTTGATCCATTTAATCAACGTATACCAGTCCAACGAATTTATTTATTTATTTTCTGGAGCTAAGCATATACCAGTAATCATGGTAACATCCCAAACTATTTATACATAAAGACATAATTATATATATATTATACATTTATTTATTTATTTATTTATAAAATTCAGCCATATAATTTACCTAACAAATGTCTTATATAATCAACTTTTTTTAAAAAACATAATATATCACAAGTTCTTCACGCTTCTAAAATTACTATATAAATTTGTAACACTATGTACTCATATATAAGTACTCCAATTCATACAATACTATAATATATTTAAGGGATGCCAATTGTTTCACAATATTAAAAAGATAATGTTATTTTGCATAGGCTTTATTTAGATAATTATTTTCAAAATACTTAAAAAAGAAGAAAATAAAGTAATTTTTTATAAGATAAAATTAATTAGGTATAATGGGATATCAGATTTTAGAGAAGTTAATATGAGAATAAATCAGTCTATGTGTAAGTAAATTTAGATTAATTTAATAACGTATTGGAAGAAATTTTTTTTTTTTTTTTTATTTTCTTCTTTTGCAAGTGTTTAAGGGAAAAGTTGATCGATCCCAAACAGACATGTAATTGTTTCCCAGACTGTGAATCCGATTCATGCCTACTGTTTTCCTTAAGATGAAGAACATAATGAATCAATTTAGAAGAGTAACTAATGGTTACTGAAAATTTGCTGCAATGGATCATATCATTCAAAGAGGGTAGTCAAATTCCTTGAGCAGAACCAAAGAACACTTTCTGTTAAAGTGTTTCCAACAATATACACTTCATACTTGACTTGGTTTGTTATAACTTCGTGTTATGACAAATTCACTTCATATCATAACCCTTCATAAAGCATTTCACTTTCTGGATTCCCAAGACCAAGATTGATATTTGATCTGAAGTATGAAATTTCCTTTGTCCTATTCTGCGATACTTGTAAAATGTTCTATAAAATTGTCACAATCGTAATAGATCCAGCTCCAAAAAAGTATGATCAATCAATACACATTCCTCAAAATGAATTAGCCAAACCAACCTCACCATGAAAGGAAAGTCACACACAAAACAAAAAACATGGCTTTCTCTTCATATACCCCACTCTCTTCCTCACATTGAAAAATGGTAGAAGAAATAACTAAACGTTCCAAAGCATGCACATATTTTCCTCAAAAGAAGAAAACCTCATCTAAGGCTGAACCATGAAAAGAAAAAGAAAGAAAGAGATGATTTTGTATGTGGAGAAACTCAGACAGTAGAAGGAGCCTCATCTTCTGTAGTGCTCTTATCATCCTCTTCTGTCACAGTATATATTTCTTTTGACAGCATAGCTAGTCTTGGTGACACCAGAACATCCTTATCAGGTGATGATGAAGGTGGAGAAACTGATAACAACCGTGTCATCCCAGAGGCATCTGTAGGGTAAACTTCACTGACTTCTTCCATGCCCTCGTTTATGTACACCACATCCTGCATAGTCAGCTGATGGTACTCCACAATTTCCCTTAAGAAACGGTTCTCCCTAGAATATGTCTCATTCTCATTCGCCAGACGAGCCTTCTCAGCAAGAAGGGTCTCCAACTGATGCCTTATCTGACCACATCACAACATAGAGAGTTTTCATTTCTAGAAAGTGTTGAAGAACACAAATATCAAAATGATCATTACCATATCATCATCATCTTCACCGTTCTGTCCCTTGTCATTGCCCTCTCGGTCCCTGAGTCTTTTATTCTCTTCTTCAAGTTGAGCACATCTTGCTTTAGCAAAAGCCAAATCTGCTTTTACGGATTTTAGCTCCCGAAGAAGTAGTTTTGCTTTGGCAGCTGTTGCCATCGCCACCTGCAAAGCAAAAGGAAACCATCATTCTATGGTGACATTAAGAAACCAAAACTGCTGATTCAAATAAACAACTATCACACACTCAGTTTTATGTTAACAATGTTAGAGATCTCAGGTAGAGATAAGAGTTTTCAATAGTTTATAAATAACTGCAAATCCTAAACTTACTGAATTTTTGTAAGATTAAATTAGGTTTAAAGTCTACTTCTAGTACACTCACAATTAGACGTAAAAGTTACGCTTAGTTTCCTGCATCTACATTGAGTATGAATACCTATAGGTAACAAGAGTCACTACTCTTATGCTAACTAAAAACTATTAATAACTCCAATATTATACAAGACACTGCATGCCTTCACTACATGAACTAGTGAGGGCAGTGTCACATGATTATGTAGTTGCCACCTTACGTCGCGTGATGCCTTGAGTTTTGATTCATGGCTAGATTGGTTGTTCTTCTGGGCACCTTCTTGCAATGGACTTCTCAAATCTGAAGTTTGGTGTGTGTCCCCAAAGTTATTTGATTTTCTTCTGATTTGAGTTCTCAGGTCTGCTGTCTTACTCTCCATCATTGTTCGGCCTTCCTGAAGAAGTTAGAGAAGAATCATTGAATTAGAGAAAGTGACATAGTAAGCCAAGTAACACCTTAAATACATGATTATACTTGTAGTTCTACTTGGGATATGAATATCAGATGTGCCGTTGAAACATGGAATTCAGAAAAACTCACCAACAACTGCATTGTGTTTACCTCTGTTGTTTGCAAACCATACTTTTTTACACCGTTTCAATACTGATTAACGTTAGTTAAATCATTGGTTAAAGAGATATCTAGATTGATACGCAGTCTTGTAATATTTTACCAATGTGTTAGTAATTTAACCACTTTATGATACACCTTGACATCTAATTAGTGTCATTATTAACCAGGATGGAAACGATATGAAAATTTTGTGTTTGCACAAAGCATTTCTGAATTGTGATGATGAAAACGGCAATGTGCATCAGTGCATACATAGAGGTACTAAAATTGGGGAGAAAAGCAATTCTAAAATGAAAGTGTACATGATAAAGACCGTGTTTACCTCAAAAGCCTTCTCAAAAGTGTCACCTAGTTGATTGAGGGATGAAGTAATTTTGTCCAAGCCCTTCCGAAATTTAGGATTGTCCACTTTTCTATTAGTGTCGAGGGATTCATATACTGGATTGAATTGTGAAGGAGAGTTCTAATCAGGCCAGAAAAAAAACGCAACTTAGTTTTATGCTTCATGTAATTGTAGGCAGCAGCATCATATACATCACAATCACCTGAGTTGCAGGAGGAGCTGAAAAGGTATTAAAAGAGTGTGATTTCATTGTTTGGGGCCTGGTGTCATGTTGTGGGATTGGCTTATCATCATCCAGAATTGATTTGGCTTTCTGCGCAATCACACCCCAGAAACCAGACTTGGAGTTGCTATTTCCATAAGCCTCAAAGCTCTGCATTCATTCATTCAAAGAGTTAACTTTATATGTGTGTGTGTGTGTCCAAGTGTACTGAGATTCACAGAAATTTTGATCATTCAATCAAAGATTTATCACACTCTCACTTTACATATCAAGTGAGGAGAGGTAAGATTGGTTAGAACTTGACCCTTTAATCTTGCTATAGTGATTAAGATTAGATTGCCATAAAACCATTTCAATTTATCATTGTAAGATTGAATCTATCTATATGTCTATGAATCTAATCTATCAGTGTTTGTCTAAATCAATAGTTTCAAAGTTATCATGGGAAATTGATGACAACTATTGATACAAAGGTTGTTCATAAACAAAAAAAGTAGACGTTTTGAGCATCCAATACCTTGGATCTTTGATGGTCGGACTCAGGGGTGTTGAATGCAAAGGAAAGAGAGGGTTGGTGACGAGAAGCAGAAGCTTTGGTGGGTTGAGTAGGGAGAGATGATGAAGAAGTAGAAGAAGAGGGAGGTGAAGGGATTGGTGGAGAAGCATGGCCATGATCAGAATCCAATGATGATGGATCATGAAATTCTTCCCTGAAAGTAGAAGCCCTGAATATACCTTGCCTTCTCCTGTATGCCATGCTACAACAACAACAACAACCTCAGAGATCACAAAAACCAGAAACCAGGAGATTCAACTGCCACCTAACCAACTCTTCCTGTTTCTTTTTTTTCTTTGGTGGGGGTTCATAATATGAAATCTTAACCATATAATATATTAATATTAACAATTGCTTCTTCATGACATATCATATAGACGTATTGAGAGAGAGGAAAAATAAATGTTGCTTTTAACTGCAACGAACAGGTGTGTGGTTAGGCCACCTTCAACTTATCTCATCTACACACAGTAAATTATCAGTTACTGTTAATAGCTTCAGAACGATATTTTTAATAACACAAAACTAAATAACATTATTATAATACATGTTCTTAACCATTAAATTTTAGTTATTGTTGTGAAGAAATATTAGGTGTAAGGAGTTATGTATAACCCCTTGAAAAGATTGATTCATGGCATAGCATTCCATGTTTATTTTCTTTTGCTTTTTTTCTTCTCACAATTCCATTATTGCATGGGAATGGTAATAATGTTTATAAAAGGTAATAATAGATGGATGGTCAATTGAGTCTTTTGCTTCTCCCAGAAAAGAAAAAAAAAACATGGTCATAATGATATTTTTGTTGTAGTAGGAAACTTTGTAGTAAAAAAAATATAGGGTATACTTTATATATATATATAGTATGACATATTTTGTCAGTTTTATTAAATTTTTTGTGTTTTGGTGTATGAAGTTCCAAGTCTAACCTTGGTTGACAAATCAAAGAAAAGAGAGGGTCATGCACGTCTAATGACAACTCAACTCATAAGACAACCAGCGAAGCAAAACCTACATAAGCCAGTACATGGCACAGATGTTCAAAGTTCTTTTCAAGTGATGCTTATGGTGTTTTTTTTTTCCCTATCACTGTATCCTTAATCTATAATGATAGAGAATAATCTCTATCATAATACATAAATATATACCTCAAAAGTTTTCATACATAACTAAAATCAAACACCAGATTTTGTGATAAATAAATTGTCATTTCATAACATTATTATTAGTTCTGAACAAGCTTTTCCATTGGCAACTTTAGTGATGCCTTTCCCCTTAAACGAAGCAATTGTGTGCCATATGCCAAGAATATAATTGTTTGGCTTTCAACACTGACACCAGGTTTTGGTAGGCCACAATGTGTAAACATATGTTACATCCATCCCTTGAAAGTTCATATTTGGTGACTTTTTAAGAAGTTTTCATATTTTACTTTTAACACTTTTAACACAAGAAGAAATCTTTGAAATGAGCAACTAATAGTATAAGATCTATAGCCTAACATGTAGGTATATACATAGAACAATGTCAGCACTGAAAGATTCTCTCAATCCATGTTCTATTAAAAAATTCTATTTTGGAATCCATGGTTGGAACCTTTCTTTGTCATTCACAGCAAAGACTACTAAATATGGTTGCTTTTATGATATTATGGCTCATTATACAAATTTGCTGCCCATATTAGAAGGCCAAAATAATTGTAACCTAAACTGAATCAAGTCACTTTTCATTTATGGCTTAAATGACTTTAGATCAGACCAACCTGTAGACTTATAAATTGAACTGATTTATAAAATAATAATAATATTTTAAAAAATGAAACTAATATTTAAAAAAAATTATATATATGTAAATTGACTTATATTTATTTATATACTAAATTTAAATGTAAAAATATCACCTAAATTATATATATATATATATATATATTTGATTTTTATATTCGTATTTAAATTTGTCTTTTTCTAATTTTAAATTTTTAAAGAAGGTCAAAATTATTTGTTACTCGTATATAAGAAGGCTTTTACTTCGCCCACGTCCAGTTTTGGACCTGCATCTCCAGAATTTTGAAAAATTTTCTGGTTTTGTTCTTTGCAAGAGCGTGATGTAATGAGAGAGCGTATTTTTGTCTTTTTCTATTTGTATGGGGTGCAAGAAGAAAAAGCCCCCTGTTATTAATTGTAATGTGATCCACTATGCTACCAAATCTCTAATAGTGGATTGGGTTAATCTATTAAGGGTCTGATTTTTGCACCCCACAATTTTTATCTTCACTTTTTCTATTTCTTTTCACAAAAATATCTTTGAAGAAAACGCCTTTAAAGCATGTATTCGCCCCAATGAAAACATGTCTCGAAAGGATTTCATCGTGTGTATCGTGTATTATATTGAAACAAAAATTACACTGTTATCACAATTTTACATTACAGTAAATATGTTTCTGTTGAAATTCATAAAAACTATTTATATGACACAAAACAATTCTAAATGGTTAGAAAGTTACATGAATTTATTTCCCTATTTCTCTTCTATTTCTTATGATACCTTTTTTCTTTTATTTAAATAAAAATATGCACAAAAATTACCAATAAATAACTTTATTTTGATAAACGTATTTTTTTTTCTCAACTACAGTAGTATTATCAATAAGTCTGTGTCTACTTTCAGGTATACATTGATCGCAAATTATGCTCATTTGGATTTGGCATATTGAAACAACATATTCTTCACACCCTTTATCGACATTATAACATCAAATATTCATGATCTACAAAGTCTTATTAGAAAACTTAACAAAATTTAAGTTTATATTCTTTGTCTTACTAAATTTTAACTTCTTTCTCAACACTATTTGTAATTAACTTAAATATATTACTATTAAAGTGAAAACTAGTTAAAATTTTTGTTTTATATCTATATATGTTTAAATTGGTGAGTGAAAAAAAATTATACATAATTTGTAATTACTTATTTAAATAAATTAAATTTCAATATCTTTTAATTTCATAAAATAGTTTTTTCATAATCAATCATCTTTCAATCTTAATTTTTATATTTTTATCAAATTTTATCTAAGACTATTTTAATAATTCGTTATATTATTCCATTAATTTAATATTCTTTTATTATATTACATTAGTTAAAGTGATTACAAACTTCTTTCTGAACATTTTTTTTCCTTTTTTCTTTTCAATGATTTTGCTGTCCATAAAAAGGTAACATACCCTTTCTAAATTGGTGGATAGCTAATTTTCAAATCAATTTTAATGGAAAATAAATACGAGCAAGAACATGTGGTCTACACAAAATATTAAGATTGATTAATGTACTTTTTAGTTTTTCTACTAAAGATTATCTAATCCGTAGATTTTTGATTGGTTGAGTGATAAATTTTGTCAAATATTACCTACCTACCCACCTTTTAAAAGATGGATCAAAACACCACTTGAATAAAATAAAGACACTGAAAATGCAACTTAGTTTAAATATTATTAATTTAAATATTAATTAGCACATCACTTCATCTATTTAACGTGATTTTAAAAATTAATATTATAATTTAAGTGCCATACCAGAACCTAAAAGACAGTAACATGGTTTAGTATAGATCATTTTTCAAGTTCATTAGATTTATTATTTAAATAGTTAAGATGATTTACCGGCATAAAAGTTATTAATTAAACTATCTTTTCAGTGTATACGTAATATTCTATTTACTCCTTAAATTTTTAGTAATCAAATTACTTCCGATATAAAAAATATATTTTTCGTGTAATGTTGTACTATTTTTTCAGTGTAGCATTTTGACTCTTCTAGAAAACTAAATTGAAATACTCAATTCTTTGGTTATGCTTGTAAAAAGGCTACAACATCAAGCCATATTAGTATTCTTGCCAAATTCTTTAAAATAACAAGTTAAAACTACATTCTATAAACTTAAACTTAACAAGATCATAAATTTCACACAATTAAGAATTTCTTTGTAGCTAATAAATCTAAGAAAAGTTGTTTACAACTAATCAAAGAATATTTACAAAATTATTGGAACAAAATTTATAAGACTAAAACTAAATGGATTTTATTTATTTAAAAGAATACAAAAAAAACATGCAAAGCTCAAATAAGTGAAATTAACACCAATAAGAAAATGATCTAAATTCTTCCTTCTAATACCTTTTACTTGGACTTCGTGTTAATAAATTAACAATTCTAAAACTTATAGTTCTTCAACTTAACTTTGTGTTGGATTTTTTGAGTGGATATATTAAAAAGAAATTAATTGAAGTGATTTAGATATGATAAATTACGAATTAACTTATATAAGATATTTAACATTTTCCTCAACCTAAAATTTTAAGTAATAAATTTGTGAATATTTCTCTTCGTATATTACTTATCTCATTTATTTACACTTAACATGACACTATCAATTTCAGACTTAATTTTCTTATAATTTGCTTATGCAAGTGATTAATTTTGTTAACCTGAAAAAAATCATCATATGTACTTATTATCATTTTACATGACATTCTCCACACCCTTCCCTCCACGTATTTTTCACATCATAAACAGTATAAACAATTATATTAATACATACTCTCACTTCCAAATTTTAACTCATCTATCTATCTATCTAACCTACTATATTTCAAAATATTTCAAATATTTCTTCAAAGTCTTTATAAAGAAAATTAAAAATTTATGTTAACTTTCCTTAACTAAAAAAAGTATTAATTTTATAAGTTAATTCCAAAGGTTCAAAAAAATCCTTAACTTTATCCTAATAAACCTAGCATAAAAATCAACTATATCACTGTTTTTACCATAAAAATATTACATTCAACCAACAAATCAAACAAAGAATTAGATATTTGAGGATAGAAGAAAATATACTCTAAACAAAATTTCAATTCAATAAACTTATTATACTCTGTACCATTTCTAATTAGATAAAGTATGATTGAAAAAATAATACATAGTTCATTCAAAATAAATAAAAAAAGATAAAAAGAAAATTCTCCAAAAATGAATTTAAAAAAATAACAAGTTTATGAAATAGATAATGAAATAATTAAATTTCTAATTTATATTATTAAAAATTTAGTTAAGAATTTAATATTCACTATCTAAAATCAACTCACTAAAACTTCATAAAATAATCATATTACATTGTTAACTATGATAAAACTGTTAAAGTTTATAATTATTATTTTGAAAAAAAATCAAAGATTTATTTTAATAATAATGTTATAGGAACAAATATCTTCTAGCTTTTGTTGATAAATGATCATTACAAGAAACATAGCCTATTATAGTTTACTTTTAGTGGAGTGTGGTTATATTTTTTTCTACGAAATTTAAACACTGAGTATAAGGAATTCAAATATACTTTTCTTAGACTAACACAATATTGGTTATGGTTAATAGTATGAAAGTATGTGATAATTGATCTCAGTAAATAATTTTTACCGAGTTGAAAAAAAAAAAAATAACATCATGAAATAACGGATGGATTTAACAAAAATATATATAGATAATTATCTTTTCTAAGTCATGTTATTAACTTTTAAGAAAATCTGGAAAAGGCTTTGTGCTAAAATAAAAGGAAAAACTTCCAAATTATTGTTATATATTGAAGTCCCTATCATTATAAAGATAATTGATTTAAGTAAATGTTTGCCCTATTAGGTCATGATGCTACCGAATGGAACAAACCGACAAAAATAGACATTCTATTTGTAAATAATTATGATTGCAACAAGACACTATTGTTTTGTTATTATCTTTTTCCTATGTTTTAATATATTTTAGCATTCTATTTACTATCTCAAAATAATCAACATTTACAAATTTTAAAATCCAATTAATGTTTCTCTCTCAAATATATCCTAATTCAACATTTATTATCTATGCAAATATTAAAGATCAAGATATTTAATAAGAAAATTTAATCTAGATGTAATAATATTTTATTTCCGTTAAATATTTTTAATCTATATATATTAAATAGTTTTTAAATATATTTTTTTTGTGCTAAACTCACTTAATAAGAAGTAAACTACTTGTGCGGTGAATCTTAATAAAATCCAATCAATGATAAAAATATAACTAAAAATTATGTTGGTAACATTTTTTTTAATGTTAAATATTATCTCTGGATTTTGATTAACATGAATTCATAATCTCATATGTATTAGAATTTTAGTCAATAATAAACCTAAGTCTCTCTCACAATTTAAACTAGGATTCAATCTTCCAATTTTATCTCTAACAAATCAATCAAACTTAATAACTTAGGTTTTAGAAAAAAAATATTATAACATATAAATTTATTAAATAAATAAACAAGAAAGAAACAATTTTTTATCAAAAGGAATCATTGATTAACAATAAATATTTTTAAAGAGAAAGTAAGTGATAACTACTCTTACCGTGTAGAATTTCACGCGTCAGAAGAACAGAAATAACAACAAGCAATTAAATTTACAGAACTAAATGCAATAGAAAAGTTGCGATTTACCAGAAACGACAGCGAAACGTCGTCGTGTCGTGTGGTTCGGGGCGTGTTGACGAGGCAGCGGAGTCGCCGGCTGAGGATTTGGTTGAACGAAAGAAAGAAAGAAAAAGGTTTCGTCTTTCACGACTCTTTCTTCTTCCCTAATCGAAATCCAACAACTTCTTCACTCCAAAATTCGAATCCCTTTTCAAGTTCCTTCGCCGATCCCTCTCTCTCTCAGGTCATTTTTCTCTCACTTTCGTCATCTTAACTAATTATTTTTATGCTGTAAAAGTTCTTCCTTTTCACTTCCTCCACATTGCTCCCCTTCTTATCGACAATTTGCGCCTTCTGGGTATTTAGGAATTGTAGCGGTTTAGTTGCGATTACTACAATGTATGATAATAGTGTCTTATTATCATTATTTTTTTTCAATAACTTATTTATTGAATTTTTTCGCATTGTGCTTTACTTTTTTCCTTAATTCACGCGCTTTTCCATTTCCACCAATTGTGTGCATTTAGAGTTAGACATATTATGAGATAGACCTAAAATTGAACTGCTTAGCATCGTTCTGCCGCTGATTGTGTGATTTTATGTGATCTTTATTTTCGGTGAAGGTGAGTTTGAAGTGAAGTGAGTTATGATTGTCTGATTGAATGCTTTTATTTTGAAAGTAAGTTTCTAGTATTAAATTTTCAGCTTAGCGCATGAATTGTTATGCATATTTTTTCCAGTTGTAGTTAAACGAGAACAAAGTTGATTTTGAAACATTGTAACCGAACACGCCAATGTTTGCCAAAATCATGTTTGTTCTGCGCAAAACCAGTGTCTGGGGAGCTGAAATGCTCCCCCATGCTACTAGCAATTCCACGTGTCTACAATCAGATTTGACACTTGATTGAGGCTCTGCTTCTGAGTGTCTTCTTTTTGAGCTTAACTTGCGTAATTTGATGCAGTTGGAGGTCTCGTTGGTCTGTTGGGTTGTGTCTTTCTTAGATGCAGATTGGTCCTAGTTCTAGGTATTGCTAATAAATTAATAATTATCATGTCTTGCTAATGCTTCTTGTTATTGACATTTTCTAGCTTGTTTGATTGCGTGTTTGCTTATATATTATTGTCTTTGGTAATCTGGATTTTTATGGGGTTTCAGATGGCTGCGAATTCTGGGAACATCTCATTTGCATCGTCTCAATCTGGTTCACAGGTACATGGGGATACTGATTCTGTCCATGTTGCAGTTTGTTCTCTTTGTCAAAAGTCCCTATCACATGATAATGAGATGGCAAGCGATCTTGCTAGCAATGGTGTGTGCGGCGATTGTAAATTTTTGTTACTTGAAGACTTTGGGAATCATACAGCTAGCCAATTTTCACGAAGGAGGCTTAGAGGAAGATTCAGGCATAACAGTTCTGAATCCGTGGATAGTTTCTCACCGCAGATCCCTCGTGTGGTTAGTACAGTGAGACAATATCAATCACCTGCCTCTGGGGAGGATGATCAACTTGTAGATGGTGATACCCCTGCTTGGTCAATGCAATATGCTAGTACACACACTACCCCGAGTGGATCTCGAAGGTGGAGGCATGTTCTCTCTGACACTGACAGTGATGGTTTTGATAATTGGACTTCTCTTTATGGTGAAAATGAATCAAGTGTGAGTTTTAGGCGATACAGGGTTCCCCATGGTGAGACAGATTCTTTCTCTCACAGTGCTTATGGTGGTGACTCAGACATTTCTATGGATACTCATAGTTTTGTTGGCACTGGAGTCTTTAATTTAGCAGATGAGAGAGATGAATTCGATAGTGACACTGACATTGATCCAATGCATGCTGGCCACGGCCAATGGATTTCAGATGAAGATGATGAAGAAGAGGATGAAGATGGGGAGGAGGAGGAGGAGGAGGAGGAAGAAGAAGAAGAAGAAGAAGAAGAGGAAGATGAAGAGGAGGAGGAGGAGGAGGATAGGGAATGGGAGTTAGCTGAGGCTGAGGAAGCTGAAGCCACAGCCCACCTTCAAATTTTTTTCACCTCAAGTACAAATGAGAGCAGGGATGGAAATAATTGGGAACAGAGGCTTAATTCTACTGAATCTGAGGGAATGTTTAGCCAGATAATCAGGGATACTTGGCAAGCTTTTGAGGATGTTGATTTACCTCATGGAGCAAACTTTGGGGATTATCTTGATGCTAGACGTTTTGAAGATCTGCTTGAGCATCTTGCTGAGAATGACAGCTCAAGACGAGGAGCACCTCCTGCTGCTGTGTCTTTCATGAAAAATCTGCCACGTATAGTCATTGGCAAGGAACATGAGAAGCATGGTGAACTAGTTTGTGCCATTTGCAAGGATGTCTTGGCACACGGCACTGAAGCAAATCAACTTCCCTGCTCTCACCTCTATCACATCGATTGCATTTTGCCATGGTTGAGTGCACGAAATTCGTGCCCTCTTTGTCGTTATGAGCTTCCAACCGATGATAAGGATTATGAAGAGGGAAAACAGAACATTGATGGTAGAAATGTGATCCATGCGAGGCAGCAAATAGATGTAATAGGTGATAGTTCATCTGATGTTTCTGATGGAGATGAGGTGAATGAAGAGAATGGTAGTAGTCAAGATGAAATACAGCATAGGGATGTTAGCACAGGTTCTACCACAATTTCTTCTACAACAAGTGGTAGAGGAAGATGGCTTTTTCTTGCTGCAGCTCCAATTGTTAGTTTAGTGGGCATTGTTCTTGTATTGTGGTTAGGCAATAACTCTGAAATTGAGGGAAACAGACATCTGGGCAGTCATTACTTATCCGGGCAAAATCAACATGCCGTCCATGCTTATTCTGCTCCAAACCAGAGGGAGAGTAGAAGCAGAAGATGGTGGTGCCCTTTTTAAGTGCTTCTTGAATTGTTTATCAATAATGCCTCACGATGGCCACTTGTGATGGAATTTTTAACTGACTCATGGCGTGCCTTGTGTCCTCACTAATTCAAGAAGACATGTACAGATTTTAGTTTGTAATACCTTATCTGTTTTCTGACTCTTGTTTTTTTCTTTCGTTGTTTGTGATTCAAGGACCCAATGTCTGAGTATTTGGTAATCTTTCGTTGATGTTTTAGTGTGTTGGACTATATCAGTCATTCACTTGACGGAAATTTCTTAGCTTGGGAAGCACCATTATCACTACTATTATTATAAGCTTATTTATTGCAAATTTTCCCAACTATTGAGTCCACAGTTCCATAATTAATACACACAACTCCCTTGTAAATTGAATTTTGCATGGAGCGTTTGGATTACAATACTGCGTCATTGCATTTGTTGCTGCCGTTTTACACATTTGATAAGGCTAACACCCTCTTCATTAAGTATTTCTTCCATTGCAGTGAAGAGCTTCTGCTACAGATTGAACTTTCTTTTAGAATGCAATAACAACTACATAATCAACTTTCTTTGGAAAACATTTCAAACTGCACAACATGATCCACAAATGATGTTTCCAGGTGTACACAAATTAAGTCGACTTATGAACCCTTGTCGTCGAGTTTTAAACTTTTTGGTCTGATCATTTAAATAATCAAGTTTAATTTCAGGTTTGAATTTATTTATTAAATTAAATCGATGACTTTAAATGAGTTATTAACCAATCAGCTTAGAATAGTTTTTGAATAACTTGATTTATCTATACATCTATTTTCTGATATCTATAACCATGTATAATAGGAATTGTCATTCTACACTTCTTGTTTCAAAATTAATCCTTAGCATAACATTTCCTCCACAATTTATATATCTGACAAATAGAGAAGATAAATTAAAAGATATTTGAAAAACTTTATTTATTTTTATAATATTTAATAGTAATTCAAATCATTTATTCAAATTTGAAAAAAAGGCGATATGTATTTACTAGTTGTTATAAAAATATATTTTAGATGTAAGGCGAAATAACATACACTTTCATTTTCCTATACATTAAAAGTAGAAGCTTTTTTTTTTTTTTGTCTAATTGGGTAAAGTCATACGTTTGGAAAAGCTTTTTCACAATTATTTTCAAGAAAGAAAGAAAAAAAAAAATCTGTTTTTCGATAAACTAGTTTGTATTAGTCGGTTTATGAAACTGATTTCCTTTTAATTTGTGCAACTAAACATAAGCTAATTTTGTTTAAAAAAATTGATTTGATTTTTTTCTATTACTTCTCTCTTAAAAATTATATAGAAAAACTTCTTCTGAACAAGCTCATGGAGTCATGCTCACGAACAATGACGCATAAATATTGTTCAACGATGGACCATCATTATGGTACGTGAACAAAGCACAACTACAAGTTATGGGAGGTAGATACCGCACAGTGGCGGTCTGCTACAGTATCAATAGTTTCTGATATTGAAAAATAATTCTACGCAAAAAAGTATTGCGTAATAGTTCTGCATCACCATGTGACCGGTAATATCTGCTAATGCTCGCACATGCTTTCAAATAAAATAGTGAAAAATATCATCATAACTCTTCTATCTAGATACTGGTTTATATGTAAAAGTTTTCCATGTACAAATGGAAATAGTTTATAAATAAACCCTAAACTCAAGTAACACCAGCGGCAAAAGTAAACAGCCAAACAAGTTTTTCTGGACACCAGTTATGACAAAATACAATTCTCTTTTGATGCAACAACAAAGTTTGTCCTTTCTGTGCTTTTAATAACTGGAAAACAAAATTTAGTGACAAGTGTGTGTACGGTGTGCCTCTGTTCAGACATATGGCATGTGAAGATAATTATTGATTATTCGTCTCGATCATTCTAATAATGCATTGAAAAAACGTTCCTGTGTATTGCTGCAGAATGGGTTCTCCAACCCATTTTGGAATAGCTAATAGACCAACAATCTAAAATAAATGATCAAACTTTATGAGGGAACAACAATCAGTAGACAGAAGACATGTTCATCTTGATAATTATATATAAATGTTGATGTTACTCCACTAATATAAACATCAAATAAACTAAATGAATAGGACTAAATACAAAATCATGTAAAACTACGAAGGCTCTCTACAGTCTCAGAAAAGTATATATAGAAATAGAATGATCCATATTGCCATAGAGAATATAGCAAAGATATGAACCCAAAACAGTACAGCTGCTGCATCCTTTCCACATCCTCTTAAACTAGCAACAGCTCCTGTGAGGAAGTAAAATATTGGTGTAAAAATCATCAGAAAAACACTTGTTCGTAAAAGTCCAACTTAACATGTTTTGTTATTTGTTAACTAGTATATATCAAAAATCTTGATTTGTGTGCTATACCTGCAAGAACAGACGTTGGCATTGAATGCTGAAGGAGCAGCACAAACCGAAACATCTTATCGTCAGGGGGAAGAAAACCAAGCTTGTCAGCCAACGTGACAATCCCAAGTCCAACAGGAGGCACTAAAAGTAACCGGGCAAAAATAATAGCAGCAGTTGTACGAAAACCAAGTCTTGAACTTCCAGGTCCTGCAGCCAAGACGAAATGATGGTTCATTTAGATGCTTCTGTCAAAAAGTCATTTGAATCTTACAAACATGTCAAGCAACAGTGATTAATTTAATGAGAACATTATGACATAAATTTACCATCAATAAGGTTGCCTCCCAGAGCCAACAGAATGCAAGGAATCATGGCCTCCCTGATCACCAAAGGGACTATTAGAATGTATCCACTATTTGTATTATAAAAGTAAATAAACTAAATTTCATAGCACACTCTAGATGAACATAAAAACATCCATTTTATTTAAATGGGCATACCCAAGAATCATGCAGCTGTCTGTGAAGAAGAACAGTGGAGCATCAGGTGTCAAGATCAGTCGCTTGAGAAATGGGACTGCCCCAAGTGTCATGGCAAGGATCTGCAAAACATATTCAATACTTCAATCAAAATCAATTCCATTAGTATGCCAACATGATACTGGCCTATTAACCATAATACCAGTAAACTAGTTCACAAGCATCTACTTTAACAAGTGACTTGTGAAGCATTTACTCTGCAAATTTGATAATTACGAAAGTAGGCAAAACCTTAAGGAAATCAAGATTTTAATACACATGTTGACTCAAAATGAAGAGGGGTTGAGGAGTGTCAGATTTCAACTCAAAACCAATTGATTGACATTATGCAAAGTGGCCCAACCAATATATAAGTTACACCCAAAGATTTGAGGGAGGCAATATGAGACTTTCTAACAAATAATCCAGAATACAAAAGGAAAAAAGATAAACCAAATATGATAAGGTCAATAAAGAAAAAAGCTTACTGATGCAATGATAGGGGGTTGAAGAATTTGCTTAAGCTTCAACTTCTCATATAAAAACGCCAATATGCCTTTAATCTGCACCAAAAGACATATGTTAACCTCATTTCAAGGTAAGGATAAGTAAGATATAGAGTAAAACAGGCACCCAATAGGAATTTGAGTGCATAAATATATAAATTAAACCATCACAATCATTCAGAGGCCAAATAGTGAAATTTTAGAAGTCGAACCGAAGGATATAAGAAAATTTCAAATCAAAATGCATGGCCAGACAAATTAGAGAACGTAATTAAGAAAATACCATGAAACAACATAGACACTAACTTTTACACAAAGTAGTCATGAAGACGATGTACTCAGTATGGAATGATACAAATGTCATCATTGCATGGCACAATAGTAAAGTGTCATGAACAAAAGTGTAAAAAGATGGGGTAAATGCTGACTTAGATTATAGGTAAATATACTTTAGAAAATCATATCATCATGTACATGGTTGTGACCTTTTAAACAGAGAAACTATTCTCCTCTCAGAAAAAGAATAATTCAAGCTCACCTCCCACTTCTTTGATGTATTTTGAGAAGTTGAACTGACCCCCTCCTCATTAGCAAGCAACGGAGTTTGTTCAGGTGTAGCATCACCGGTTGGAGTGCTCTTTAAGGGAACACTTTCAGGATCAATATCAAATGTGCCTTCCGGAGGAGGAGCCAACATATTAAATACATATGTATATAGGATGATAGCACCGACCTAGGACAAGTGAGAACAATACCTCCCAATTAGTACTAGCTTTATATCTAGAACAACATTAAACAAACATAATGAAAATTGATTAAAAAGTAAATCAATTATAAGTGAATGAACAAGATATCAGCAACTAGGACAAGGTGCAGTAGTGAGCAAGATTCAGAACCTACCCACTGGCCAAATGATATATAGGCAGTTCCATCTTTGGTACATTTTTCTGAGTCACCAAAGGGATTGGATGGGTCTCGACACAAAGCAGAAAGCAGAACAAGTGGAACATTCCCAATATTCCCTGTGCAATAATATGCAATATTAGGACTCAAGAAAAAGCAAAACCAGCACAAGAATTCAAACAACTCCTTCACCAAAGATGAAGGTGTCCATGACCAAGTCCAAGACTCAAGCAAGATTTGGCTCACCGATTCCAATTTGTACAATTGTAAACTTGAAATAAGGGTACGGAGGACGGATGATGGTGGCAACAACAAAACCAATGAGTGAGCCTGCCATGGAACCCAGAACAACATTCACAGGAATAAACCACCTGCATATGATTAAAGATTAATTATTTGATGTGTGTGTGTGCAAAATAATAGAAAAGGAAAAACAAAAGTGGGGGTATTTGGGTACTAGTTACCACAGCTTACCAATCAAGCATCTTCTGCAAGGTCACAGCTTGCCCCAATTGGGAGAATATCAAGCAAGGTAGCAATAGTGTAAACACCAGCTGCAAGAAGAACCAAGAAGAGGGTATGTGAGAATTTGAGGTCACATCACATGCTACATGCATCACACACACATACACATACATACCCCGTTCAAAAGCTTTCTTCCAGAAGCATGCAAAATGCCAACATACTTGGAAGCCATAAGGAGTCCCAAGGCACACATGGTGAAAACTTTCACTATGGGCATCACAGCAATTTCTATTGACCCCAACACAGATTCTCCTCCAGCACCCCCATTCTGCAGGGCCAACAAAAGCCTCTCCACCGTCGGCATAGCTACTTTTGGCAGGCAATTCCAATCTGAAACTGTTCTGGAAAAAACAAGAACAGAGCCATGGATTCAATAATGCAACATTCAAAAATTCAACACCCAAAAAAAAAAAAAAAACTGTAAAAGAAGAAACTTTCAAATCTGTAAGTTACCACATGCAATTCGTAAAGAAGATCTCGGTTATGGGGTGAGCCTGGTTTAAAGAAATAGGTTCATGTTATGTGTCCAGCTACAGCACGTGAATATGAATATGATTCTGTTCACTTTTAGAGTTTTTGTTCTTTCTCTCTCTCTCTTCCAGATATAAACACACTCCAAATCAAATCTCAAGCAAAAGATAGATACTTTTCAGAAACAGACGATGATAAATAAGATAAAAGAATAAGTACTGGTTGTTGTCTCAGATTATTTCTCGAATATTTGTTTCATCGTATTATATTTTAAATAATGATAAATTCCATTTTTTTTGTTAAGATTCAAAATTATATTAGAAAAAGATAATTCACAGATTATTTGTTGGTCGAGGACTACAGTCAATGTTTAATCGTGATTGCAATTAATGTTAAAATTAAAAATAGTAATCATAAAACTTAAAAGATTAAATAAATCTAATAAAAATAAATAAGAAAAATGTTTTTAAATGAAAAAAATAAACTGAAAATAAATTATATAAAATATAACTTTGGATATAAAAATTTACAAAAATTAAAACCAAAGAAAACATCTTACTTTTTTTTAATTTGGGAGAATTCTTTTTAATGATTTCTGAAAAAAATTATTTATTCTTTTATATTTTCTTGTTAAAATATAACATTTTTTTTATTGGTATCATCATTATGGTCCAAGAAAAAGGAATAAATATAAAGTAAGTGTGAGTAGGCTACCTGTGGTTCTTCATGCAATGTGATGATATTGATTTCCAGTTAAGAAAAAGCTGAAAAAAAAAAAAGATACTCCACTTGCCCCCTACATTTAAGTCCATTTCACAGTGAAAATTCAAACAATATATCATTTTATATTATAAATTGGAAACAATCATTTATAAATGTATTATCTATCAGAAACAGTAAAAGGAATTATTTTAAATGTCAAAATAACAAAAAATAAAAATTATAAAGTGTTAATTTTTTTTTTTAAAATATTTTATAATATATTATATTTATATGAAATTTTAAAATAAATTGAAATTCTCTAAAGATAATTTGATTATTTAAAAATAAAAATTAGAAATTTATATAAAAATGTGAATTTAATATTCTTTATAGTCTTTCTCATAAAGACTATAATTGTTGGATATAGTTGGCTTGACATTGTCTTTTAATCTAATTTTTCAGGGATTTTTTCATACTTAAATTAATTTTGGTTATCTTTTAATCAATTTTGTTAAAATTAATATTTGTTAAAGTAGTGTTATCTAATGTTAGTCCAAGTTTCATTGTTTACCACAAAAATGTTCAATTTAGAATTCTTTTTGGTTGACATCAGCCTGAGTTATTTTCATTTTATTTATTTAGTTAATTATTAACATTTATTACAGTTTTTTTTTTCTTTGTCAATGTTAATCTTGACATAAATATTTTAATGTTAGATAAATTTTTTTATGAACAATATTGAGATTATTATTTGGGGAGTATAAATTAGAGTTTATAGTCAACATTGATAAAAGTTATTTTTTAAATGACATTGTTGGAATTTTTCTTTTGTCATTGGTAGGCAATATTATTTATATAGTCAAGGTTTTTTTAATCAATGTCTTAAAAGGCTACTTTTTAAGATTTAGTTTAACATATATATCAACTACTTTTTTTTGTTTTTTTATGATTATTTTTGTGTTAATATATGCATCAATTGCTTTTCGGAAAACTTTTACTTTATCCTGACTAAGATTATTTTGATCAATATCATTTGGAAGGATTTTTTACTGGATATTGAAAAGTCAATCTTAAAAACTCTGACTAATGATATAAAAAAATATTTTTTATCCATATTAGTTAAAAATATTGATTAAAAATAAATTAAAAAAATTATTGAATCTTTATCCAAAATTAATCTCCACCAATATAAATTAAACAGCATTGCTAAGTGATATTTTAGAATACATTAATTATGCTTTAATATTACAATAAATTTTTGTATTACATATAAAAAAATTAAAATTTAATGAATTTAAATTTTTTTAATCCATATAAAATATTTTAAAAAAATAATATAAAATAAAAACAATAAAAATTTTGTAACTTTAAATTTTATAATATTTTCTGTCCCAATATGTATTTAAGTTCCCTGCATCTTAAAAAAAATAACTACTTATAATTTTTTTAACTTACTACTTCAGTTTTCTATATCATTAAAAGAAACTACTCATAATTTTTTTTAACTCACTTGTAACTGATCTTATATTATCATATTATAAAAGAACTAAATCTAATGTGCTAATTAGTATATTTTAATCTAAATGATAAATATAAATTTTATTTCGTATAATTAAAATTTATAATAAATAAGAACTTTTGTTCTTATAATAAATCTAATGTTTTTAAATTTAACACTTTAATAAGGTGTGATTTATGATCTTGATGTATAATTCAAGTGGTAAACAATATATAAGTTGATTTATGATCTCGATGTATAAGTTGATGCATATATGATCTTTATTCAAGTGGTAACAATATATAATTTGATGTCTTATTTATCAAGGTATATTAGATTGTTGTAACTAAATAATATCTTAATATAATATTAAAGATAACTCAGTTGATGGTCCTTATTTTTATTTATCAAATTATATCATATAATTATAATCCAATAATATATTAGAATAATATTAAAGATAATCAAATTATATCATACCATTATAATCTAATAATATTGAAAACAACTGAGTTGTTGAATCCTATTTTTTATTATTATTTATTTATTTGATTGGGTTAATAACAACTTGTCCAATTTATAACTTTAATCTGAATATATTAAATGTGGATATGTATAACTTTAAATACATAAATTATATTATAATTACAGTTTGTAATAATTATTTTTAAAAAATTATGTTTTAGAATTATAATAAATGATTTATATTATTATACAAATTTAGTTTGAACTGTTTAGTATTTTACTTTTAAAATGTTAAATTAAGAAGTAAAGGTGAAAAGATTGATAGGAAGAGATAGATGTTTCAAAAAATTGTGGTAACTTTTAAAATCCTTTTGGTAGAAATAAAGTAGTTTAAAAGTCATCATTTAGTTAGTTATACTAACTAATATACAAAAGATAATAATTTTGTTAAAATAACATTGAAATCTAATGAAAAATGATATATTAAAAAAAAAATACAAGACTTCGAAGAAATCTTGAAAACAATTTAATGAAGAAAAAAAGAAAAGTCACGCAAGTTCTATTAAGAGGTCTAAAAGCACTTTTCTTTAGTATGATAGATGCAATTTGATCATTATCTTTTGCTTCTTTAGAGGGTTGGCATACCCTTTCGGATAAGAAAAAGAAAAAAAAAAAAAGAAAATTCAAGCACTTACTCTATGTTGACATGAAAAAAGAAAAAGGAAAATGAAAGAAAACTTAAAAAAATAAATAAATAAATAAAGTGAAAAATATTATTACAAGAGAAAGTGTCATCAAAGTTATAAAAAGTTATTATTTTAAAACAAATCAAATAATTAAAATTAAATAATTATATAATTACAAAGCTACTTTATACCTATGATTTTTAATAAAGAAGATTTATTTATGACGGTTTCTTAACAGGTTTTAGTACAGCCAATCTTGATATCAATTTTACTCTTCATTTAATTAAGGTTGAAAATTAAGAACTTATGTATTGATGAAATGACTTTGACTAGGATACTTAACCAACTCAACCCTTGACATTCAGTAAGGGGTGATAAATTACACTTAAACAAACATGGTTACATGTGAATACATTTATGAAGATTATGCTAAAATAATTTGGAAAAAAATACTGTAATCCACAAAATTCAAAATGATTTTATGAAATATTTTCTTAAAATATGCTTGGTGAACATAAATTCCTCACACTAACATTCAATTAATTTAAGCAATTTCTTATGACATTATTTATAAAAATAAAATGCAATTGAAAAAAAAGTAGGAGATTTAATTTACATTTATTTCTCTCAAAATAATTTTTTAATAATAATTCTACAATTGTAGTAAATATAAATTCATTTGTACTGTCAAATTTAATTTAAAAAATCATAATAATTGAAGTTTACAATTAATATTAATAGTCTATTTGATAAAAGGCACATTTTAGTACATTTTAACTTTCTGAAACTTTTTAAATACAAAATATTAACTTGAAATAGAGAATATTTTACTAAGTATTTTTTTTTCACAAAAGATAAATACAACAGCTAATCACCTAAATACTGACAATCAGTATGAGTAAAGATTTAAAACAAGTTATCTCTTAAACGTCAAAGCCGAGACCAATTTTATCAAAGGATGGTGATATTTTGACACCACTATTCATCTTTAACACCATTTAATAATAATATATATTATTATTTTATTTATATATAATATTTTATTAACAAAATCTAGTGTCAAATAGAAGTATAATATAAATATAATTGTCAAACTAGTATTTTCCTTTATCAAAAGTCTCCAAACTCAAAATAGAAGCCTATGATAAAAGTTATTGAGAAGACTAAAAGAATAGGAGATTTCATTTTTACAGAAACATCATCTACCATATTATTAACTTAAATTTTAAATAGCAATTCTTTAAATCTATAATACTAGCTTAAATTATAAATAATAATTATAAAAATATATATAAAAAAATAAATTCTAATCACAGAAACTTAAATTTAAATTAACTTAAATTATAAACACAATGTTAAAGGATATGTGCATGTAAACTAATATATATAAAAAAAAACTATAAATATTAATTTGGAACAAAATAGCAAAGGGAGAAGAGAAAAAAAAAAAAACAAAAAAAAAAAAAAAAAAAAAAAAAAAAAAAAAAAAAAAAAAAAAAAAAAAAAAA
>Ga0099825_1001865_pt1 | contig 27420 bp, 12 predicted proteins | sample SiratroredBW_FD_76838 | JGI IMG/M metagenome (GOLD analysis project Ga0099825, IMG submission 76838) | Root nodule microbial communities of legume samples collected from California, USA - Siratro red BW | ecosystem: Host-associated > Plants > Roots > Nodule | place: USA: California | collected...
AAAAAAATTTGTTTTATTTTTTTTAAAAAAATAAAAAAAAATTTTTATTATATTGGTTTTTTTTTTTTTTTTTTTTTTTTTTTCTTTTTTTTTTTTTTTTTTTCGATTTTGAGTTCAAGATATGTACTTTAAATTGAGTGTTAGACTAAGTACTGCATTATGCATTAGAGATTTCAATGTTTAATTGGTGTAATAGCGACGTAATAATATGACCTTAATGTCCGAGTTAAGGTCTTAATTACCTATTTATCTCTCTTAATTTGATAAAATTTAATTAAGTGGGAAGATGTATTTGGCAAAGTTATGGGAGGGATGTCTTTTTGTTTTGGATCATTTCAATGTATGATGATGAATACTGATATCTTAGTTTTTTTTAGAACATAAAGAATCTTAAAGGAAATGTCTATTTTTTCTGGTTTAGATCACCTAGACACATATTGTATACTTATTTCAAGTTCAAAGAATATAGAAGATGCAAAGTCTATTGTGAAAACAAAATGTTTATTTCTTTCATCAAGACCACCTTGACTTCAAACTTATATTAACTCCAAACTCAAAAATACAAATATAAAGATGAGAGTCTATTTTTTAAAAAATAAATAAATGTTCATTTATACTACTAAATCTATTTTAAATAGTGCTAACCATTAATACAAGGTGGAATGAATATAGTAAATAAACAATTTATTATGAAAAGAAAAAAAGTTCATTTCTTTAGTCCAAACCATCTTAACTTATACTGTACATTAGTTTTTAGGCTTGAGGAGACTAAATGAATGAAGAGTCTAAACTCTAGGAAGCATACTTAAATCTACTCCTTCTCATTTAAAAATTAATACATTGGAAAAAAGTATCTTTCATAAGTATATGTTACAATTTCTTAAAAAATTATAGAAAGTCTCGAATTATCATACTCCACACGCATCCAACTTCAATCTCTTACTACATAATAAAAAAAAATATATATAATTTTTATATTAATATCCCAGTTAGAAAAACCCATGACATTATCTCAGAGATTTATTTTTTATAGTTTATACTAGTAAAAAGAAAATATAATACAATAAGATAAAACATCGGTTAAAACGTAATTGAGATAAACAAAAACGCAGTAACATTTTTGAAATTATGTAAACCGATATAGTATATCACATTCTACATCAGTTGACACTCTTAATCGATGTAAAAAATACTGAAAAAATTAAAATTTAAAATTTGGTTTTGCGTGAACCTACCTATTACATCGATTGCGAGTCTCAACTGATGTAATAGGTGCTAGATACTATTTTGGTTGTTACCTAAAACCGACGTAGAAAGTAGCTCATTGAAAAAAATTAAAAAAAATAATCTTGGACAATATTACATCCGTTGTAGAGACAACCGATGGTATGTTCACATTTATTACATCGGTTCTCTCTACAACCGATATAATATACTCCGTGTGAAAAAATTCAATTTTTTAGTGAGCACGTTAATTTATTAACATAATATTTTCACCGTTTTTATTATTAATATTTTTAAAAAAATAGAGATATTACATCAATTGTAAGTAACATCGATGTAATAGGGGTAATACTACATGAGTTGTGGCTTCCAACCTATGTAGTATCTCTTCCTAAACGTTCTCGGAATTGGTATTTTACATTAGTAATTTATCAATTGATGTAGTATATACACATATTATATCGGTTTTTGAACCGATGTAGAAAGTCTTGACTTTCTACATCACCTCCATCAACATCAATTATGGAACCAATATAGTACGTTTTCCATAAACAATGTAAAATGTGTTTTTTCTATTAATGTGATAATTATATATATTTTAATCAATTTTTTTTTATATTTAACAAAAGTTTAGTAGTAGTATTTTATATTTATCTCATATAACAAAAAAAAAATGGTAACATAAAAATTAACCACAATAAAAGTCAATATAAAAGTAATCAATCAAAAATTTATGAAATATATAAAATATAGTTTAATATACATGTACTTATGAACTCCTAAAACATAATTAATATTTTTCAATTTCCTAAACGAAAAATTCAAAATTGAATAAAATAATTGTCATTATTCTTTTTTATCTTTAATTAAAAGAAAGCACAAGCATAATTTAAATTAAATATAACATTTAATCTTTCTATTGAATCCCAAATATAAATATTCACTCAATATAATATATTAAATAAATTTGATAAAATTTTTGACAACACAAACTTCCAAATATTGAATAATACAATTTATCGCCTACACTCGTACATTCATTATATATAAAATACCACTATATGAAAATTTACAAGAAGTAAGAGTTAAAAAACATAAATTTTAATAACGTAACTAAATAAATTTTATAAAAAATTTGTTTTCCTAAAATTTTATTTAACTTTTAACATATATTCCGAAAGTGTATATCATATACCTGTCTAATATATAATTCTCTAACAAAAAACACACACAACAAATATTTAGCAACAACCACCCAAGAACATTGATAATGTGTTAGGTTTATAACGGAGAACGACGCTAGGTCTAATGAACTTCAATGACTTCGCAATTCCTAACACCGACAACATTAAATGTGCTAGTGTGAATTGAGTTTATCAATAAGCAAATTTGAATTCAATAGCAACCCTTTTACATTCATTAAACAGTAACCAACGTAAGAAGGACTTCTATAATAGTTAATAAAATAAATTATATTGAGTTGTTTAAAAAAGTGAGACCAAATTAATAACATCTAAAAGTGAAGCGAAATGAAAAAAAAAAATGTTGGAACTAAAATACCTATTTAATTATGTTTTGATTATTATGAACGAAAATTTAGTTTTCATGTTTCTAAATATAAGACTATCATTTTTAGGATGGACTTTTATTTTAAAATAGATAAATGATTATAAATGGCAAGATGACGGGATATGTATAGATCTTTTTATCTTTATTATCATTTTTAAATTAAAAATTCATTCTTATACTTATATAAAATTTATTTCATCTTTATTCTTATCGGTTAGTGGATATACTATATTCATACTCACTCCTTATTCATCAAATGTTAATTAAAAAAACATAAAAAAAAAACCATAGTAAGGAAGCATTCAATGTCAAAATATACTTATTATAAGAGTTTACATACTTAGATACTTGAAATTAAGAATCACAAGTTTTCACATGAAAAGAAATAAACGAAAGAAAAACAAAAATAAAAAAGAGTAAAAAGTACTCTAAAAGTTATTTAATTTAATGAAATTAAAATTTATATTTTTAAAATATAATACATCAACAAAATTACACAAAAGAAAAAAATGAATAATCAATAAGAGGGAAAGTAATTTAGAATTTGAGTAAACTAATATTGAACAATTTGTATAACAGTTAAGAAATAAAAAATAAAAAATATCGAAATAAAATGAAATTAAATACTAAAAAAATAATAAAAATAAATTTTTTAAATTACCTAATAAATTATGAATATTTTAACAATTTAAAATCAGAATAACTATAAAACTGTAAAAATAGAAATAATATAGAAATAAATATAAAAACAAGATCAAAATGAATATGTTTTGATCTCATTTCGTACCTAAGTCAAAAGTTTAAATATTATTTATACTTATATATCTATAATTTTCATTAATAATTGTGACAATATTCAAAAGAATTGTTGTTAGACATATATACCTTGCTAACATAAATATTTCTCATGAGCGTTACTTAAAATGATTGCGAACTTTTTATCAAAAGTATAAGCAGATAACAAATATCATATAATAATGAACATATTTTTTTAAAATAAGTTGAAAGTTGAAAACAAAAAATATTTATTTTAAAATAACACATAATGGTTGAAATTTTTCTCTTGTGAACTCAATTATAAGTAAAAATATTTATCATATTAACTTACATATAAATAAATTTAATTAAATTTACTTATTCAAAAGTATTATTGCTAAAATATCTTTCATTTGATGGCGTTATCATTTTAAATTGAATTGAGATCAATAAAATTAAATAATATTAACTCATTTTAATTAAATATAAAATTGGGCACAACACTGTCATGGACGCATTGCAGTATTCTGTGCTTTGACACCATTAAATAGTTCTAAATGTAATCTTTTTATGCAAAAAAATATAATCAATTTTTAAGACCACTTAAACATAGAGATTCTGTTAACAACACACTAAAAAAAAGTTACAAATATTCATTAATGTAAGTGCGCAGAAGAAGACTTTTGAAAGAAAAAAGTTAAATATGATTCTATCCTTATAATTTCCATAAAAAAATATTTTTATAATTGGACTTTAAAAATTAATTAACTAATTCTCTAACTTCAAATTATATATGAATTTGAGGTTTCTATTAACTGTAAAAAATCATTTAAATTTATAGATAAAGAAGATATAATATCAGATATTATACTAATAAAAAAAACTGTCATTAAATACTAAATATAAATATGAAGAATGATTAAAATCATGTATTTTTAAAAAATCGGAAGATTGTATTCATGTGGAAATATAAGACGATGAAAATAAATTTGAGAAAGAAAATAGAAACAAAAACATATTCCAAAAAGAAAATGGTTACAATTTTTTAAAAATAAATTCATTGATTGTGTTTGTTTTTTAGTTGACTTGGACAATTATAAAAGGTGTAAGGTTGAACGGGCATCAAGCAGTAATGGACGTTTGACCCCTTTTCAATAAACAAACATAATTCTTTTTTAACTTATTTATAGTATTTGAAGAAGATTCTAAAAGGAAAGGAGACTATTTTCTTAAAATTATTCATTTTTTAGAACAAAACTAAGATAAACCATTGTACTATTTGTCTAAAAGTACTAAACAACTATTCTTTTAAGATGAAAGTTTAACTGCATCCATAATCCTATACTATAGGTTAAATAGGCTAATTAAACACATTCAACTAGAAACAATTAGCTAATTGAATTAGTAGATCATTAAAATTATTAAAAATGGATGATAAAGTAATAATGAGACTATAATAGTTTCTTAGTTGTGTGGATGAAAATGGAGTAATTAAAATTGGAGAGATCAAAATTGTTCACACACTCAACTAAGGGGTATAAAGACATGATTAAACCTAAAAAAACATTAAATCAAAGATCAAAAACGAAACCACACCTCACTGAAAAAATTGAGTGGTAGAGAAGTGTTCCAAATCAAGGAAGAAGTCAAGAGTAAAGTTCTTAGGAATTGGTAGATGGAAATTAGAAATTGGACTTAGGTAGTGGAACCCATGAAATAGAAGAATAGATCAAAGAACATGCCACAAATTTCACATAATAAGTACACAGCTTCAGTTATGTAGATATCACCATGAAAATGAAAATATTATGAACAATTTACTCCTCAAGTTTAAACTTCTCTTCCTCAAGTAAAATAATAACTTACTCCAAACACTGAATTATGTAATGATTTTTGTCTCTTTTAGGAAGCAAACAAACAACTACTAACTATACTTGGAAGGCTACTATTTAAAGTTGAAGACTCAAGAGAAGATAAAATGTCTACTCTGATATTTCTCTTCATTGATGATCAATGAATAGTGAGAACTGTATCACAAATTAAGAGAATACCAACCATACAAGTGACATCATCTTAGCCTTTTTTAGTTTAATGACATCATCTTAGTTTAGAGAAATTAAAACTAAATAATATTAAAAAATACAAAACATTATCCTAAGTTTATTTACTATAAAATTTTTCATTTTTTCTGGGCATTGTAGACCCTACCTGTCACCGTTTTTTTAATAAAGATGTGTGTATTTAACAAACACGAAAGTTCGTGCAAATCACGGAAACGAAGTCAAATAATTATTGACCATTTGTGTAATTACATGTATAATTATTGATTATTTTATTTGTTTTTTAGCAATAAATTTATTAACTTCATAGGGGTATATGATGGTAATAAAGCAAACTATTTACTTCACTATTATTTAATTCTGTTTGGAAAATTTCAAATAAATAAAGGGAGAAGATATATAGGATAAATAATAAAAGGACCCATTTGACAAATAATAAATAATAATTTAATTTAAACATAATAATAATGCAAAAAAAAAATTGTATATATAAGTATGTATATGTGTGTGTTTATTTTGGTATACGTAAGAGGAAAAGGCAAACAGAAAGTAAACTAAAACTGTGTGTTCAAGCGCAGTACAAAGACCATTTGGTGGTTCAAGTCAAGCTTGATCATCTGGCAATTAATTATGGAATATCCTATAATTCACAAAAATATTTAAATGCATATAATTACTTTAAAATTTAGATGAACTCATTTTTAATGTCTTGATATGTTAAAATTCATCGTATTAATAATATATTAAAATTAACTACAGTAAATATTAATATTTTATAAACAGTCAGATCATCTAATAAAATTTGTGCTATACCGATTTAACCCATATTTTTAAATGAGTTATAATTTATAAATCTAATTTATATAAGGTCCACAAATCATTATGGCTGGCTTTAAAAGATAAAAAAAAATTAAAATAATTTTAAATAAGAAATTAAAAGAAAATATATTTTAAAATTGAATTTATATCAATTCAATTAATTTTAATTTAAATATAATAATTTAATATATTTAATATATAAATTATAATATATACATATAGTATTTTTATTACTTTTATTATAATATATTTTTTCTCAAAACACAATTATTACTTTATAAAATAAATTGATTCATAAACTTATAAATACTTGACCTAAATATATTTAGATTAAAAATTAAATAAGTTAAAATAAAAAATAGTATAATTAAATTTAGATCATAATTTTTTTAAACTTTATTTAACTCATTTTATGCACGTTTAAAATCGAACCATGAGATTTCATACCAAAATTACTCTGATAGCTCTACTTATAAATTGCAACCAAATAGTTGTCTGATGATAGGATTAGTATTGACAAAAGAAAAATGGTTTATATAAAATGAGAGAGGGAGCCTCTTTTGTGTTATTAAAAAGTTAATCACAAAATATGCGGGTAACGGGATTTGAATTAAGTTTAGACTTCATAATAGAGCTCCTAATCTAACTTAATTGGTTTTTTTAACATAAACAAAAAATTAGTTAACTCAACCTCACAAGTGCTAGGCAAAAATACCAGCATTAGAATAATCCCAAGTTGTTGATCTTGGTTAGTTAAATTGCCTAACAAATGAATGGGTCCATATCAATTGGTCTATTTCTTTTTTGTTCTTAACAAAAATTGACCTAGGTATTTTGGTGTAGAGACTGAATAAATTAATAATTAATAATATTTAATGACAAATAGTATGAGAATTTTTTATATTGTTAAACGATAAGCTTATGGATTTTTCTTATATGTATCATAAATTCTATAATAATAATAATAATAATAATAATATATTCATTGATATTGTGAAAAAAAATTCAAACTCTTAGGATTGAATTATTAAACTCTTGGAAATTTAACTCCTTAAAATTTCCCATGTGTTAAATGGGACGAGATGACAGATGACGCAAGTCCATGTTCTTTATTTGTCACTTCAATGGACTAACCCTTTGTTCTTCATTTATTACTCAAGATTTGCGTGTAAGAGGTATTTAGAATCAACTATAGCATTGTATGACAAAAGATAAAATAAGAAAAAAATAGACTTACATTGTATGAACCAAAATAAAATAAAAAACAGTTTGTTTGCCTTTTTAAATTAGTTTATTTTTTTTAACTTTTTGGCGTTGTGTTTTATTTTTATTTTAAAGAGGGTTAATTAATTTTTTAAAAGAAAAATCTTATAATTTATATTTTAATATTTATTGATAACACTAAAACAAAAACATTTTAAAAATTCTATATAGATAAATTATGTTGAATGAGAACACATTTAAGAACTATATTTGTAAATTATCTATAGGAGTTTTTTTAATCTTTTATTTCTTTCGATATATTCTTTTCATTTTCATAAAAAAATATGTAAGCTTTATCTTTATTTTTAAATTGAATTTCGATGTTTTTTTTTTTTTAAAAACTTTAACAAGCACACTATATATGATTTACATGAGATACATATTAATTTTATTCATTTCACACACTAAAATACACGTGTTTAAATATTAAATAAATATTAAAATATGGGTGTCCAATTGAATAAAATATATTTTTAGTACGTTCACTACTGTAGTAGGGATTTTTATAATATTTATTATAGATTCTTTATGTCTATTGTAAAATTATATAGATGTAAATGACATAAAACAATTTATTTATTATGTTATTTATAAAATTTACTTATTTCACCTAATTGTTATGGGACTTATAGACTTAACTAATAAAGTAATTGACTGAGAAGGTATCACTTTTATGTTAAAAAAAATATATCTTATAGTATGATCCATGTGTGTTCTTCTTCGAGAATAGGTTCTATAGACAAGAAAATAAATTTAAATCTTTCACCTCACAATCGAAAATGGAATCCTTAAGTTTTTAAATTTTTTTTCCTCACAATAATAGAGACCTATGAGAATGATGTTGTCAAACTTTAATTCGAACATCAAATTATTATGGTGGTAAACTTTTTATTTACCATGACATATTACAAGAATCTTAAAAAAGTGTAAGGACATATTATCTATAACTTATGACCTGAGTATGTCGGGTCGGGTGAGGACGTTACAGTTATAAAAAAGATTCCTATTAATATGTGTTAATATTTGAGACCTGCATAGTGTTCATGTATGAGTAGCTTATGAGAGAGCGAAAATTCCATTTAAACTACATCGCGGAAATGTTAAATATGGAGTTAAACACAACACAAACTTACCTAACAAACTTAGTTTCTATAAATTCAAATGCAATCGTCATTAGGTGAAAAAAAAAAAAAGGAACTATAGTTTAAACCCCCACATAAATCATTGTTCGTTGTTCATGTATAGCACAAATTGAGACAACGAAAGTTATAATTTAAATCGAGACATGTTATTCTAACATGTGTACATACAAAAAAATAAAAAGACAAACAAATACCATGTACCGTAACAATTTTTTATGTAAAAAAATATGAAACCATGTTCTTGTCGAATTATGTTCAACAGAACTTAGAATACTAAAAGAAGTGAATTTATGGTTAAAGGATCGTTCCAAGAACGTAGGAATTAACAATCACAGCATAGTATACGCTGAGAAGAAATTTTCCAAGTTGGTCCAAGCCTAGAAAATTCATCTAAGGGGTCTGAAACTAATCGTTTCAATGGGGCAATGGGGTCTTCGTCTAGACCCAAAGAAAAGATCATAAAGTTTGAAATTCCAAGTAGCTACAATTCTTAACGACCAACGACCAAGTCATCGTTTCCACACTTTCCACCCTTTTTTCATCGCCGTGTAAATGGAAACGCATATGCATGTTCTTTTTATATTCTTGCTTCGATTTTTCCTTGCAACAAGTGACACCACAGCACCTACGTAGAAGCTTAGTACGAACCTTGCTATTTCGCAAACATATAAATATTATTATCATCACTTTCTTTTATTTTCAAATTTTTCACCGCATGAGAACTAGAAACTCCTAGAAACAATGGAAGAGGTAATTAACTCGATTCGACGCGCTTCTGAATTGGTTCAAAGGCTTGAACAAGACCTGCCCAACTTGGTGAACCAGCCAGGGACGCTGTCCTTGTCCATTGATGAGATAACTGAGGCTTTCACTGCTGCCAAGGAAAGGCTGTTGGTGATTTCCCGACAGAACCAAACGTCGGAATCTCCTTCAATGTTGCTTCTTGAAACGACACCGCAGCAGCCTCAGATGGATGCTACTCTAATGCAGGAATGGTTAAGGTCTAGTCATGCAGTGACGATGGATCAGTTGTTTCAAATGCAACGTGCTGCAAGGAGCACTTTGCAGATTGGTGAAATGGGAGGGAGAGAGGGGGAAGATTCAGAGAGAAACATGGGATCCGAAGGAGATCAAGGGCAAAGAATCAACGCACCTTCACGACCACGAAGAAGGTATCTAATATCATATGTGTTTCATCTTTTTAATAGTATATGAAACTTTAACAACACACTTTAAACTAACTGAAATTTATTAAAATACATTTCACTTTTTGATTGAGAGATTTTACTAATGTGTAATAAAGATTAGATGAAAGAACTAAGGTTCATGATTGAATACAAAATGAATAGGAGGGGACTGCCGAAGGTAAATTTTGACAGATGCAGTTAAATGGAGAGGAGTTTCTGTCCCTATTCGTACGATAATTAAAAGTAAAAGAAGAAAATAAAAGTATGATAGTGGGAAGCTTTTAGGTTTTTCCAGCTAGCAAGCTTTAGTTTATTAGAGACCCTACTCGATTATTGAGAATTGGAGATGAATCTGAATGGGGTTGGCTCAAAAAGTAGAAGGAAACTTTCCAACATCTTTCTTGGTAATTAGGCAACAACTCACACAGACCCTTCTTATCAACTACATTGTTGGTTAATTAACAATAATATCATTTTGAATAGTACAAATATCTTTTAATAAGTAGTTTCTTGGACATTATAGTTTGACTTTATGTTTATATCTCTAATTATACACATTAACCAGAAGCAGGGAAGATCAAGAGAAGAGGAAAATTCTGGTTCCTGCCCCACAGTTTGGAAACACAGAGATGCCACCGGAGGACGGTTTCACTTGGAGGAAATACGGCCAGAAAGAAATACTTGGATCCAAGTACCCACGGTATGGTTGGTATTATATACATATAATTGCTAAAATAATATTACACGTCTTCATCAATGCAACTTACAACAAGGCCATAGGGTCTTTTAGATTGGTCATGCACCTGTTAATATATATGACTATTTCTCCTTTCTAAAAAATATTTTTTGAACTCCAAACTATCATAATGGCAGAAAATAAAACACAAACAATGTATCAGCCAACTTTGAAACGGCCAAATTGGCCCCATAAATATCATGTTCCTTGTAATGTTGTCAACTTACACACTATCTCTATTAACTAGTAGTCATAAACAAAGCCACAATTGATGCCGTTGCAAATTGATTTTGACAGATGTAGTTCCCATGCAAAGCATTTACCCGTCTGCGCCGTAAGCACTAAACATTGTTAACTCTTCTTCATGCCACACATACCTTGATTCGGAGATTTTTGCTTGAGTTAGAAAAGTCAGCATATATGTTATATTATATTATATTATATATATATATATATATATATATATATATATATATATATATATATATATATATATGTATATATATATCATAACCAAAATGTTGATTGGAAGTTATTAATACGTTAAATTCAAGACTATATTGTTAGATATGGCTTAAGTTCGATCTTCAGTACATAATCTCAAATTTTTACTTATTTACAAACTGAGGGAAACAAAAGTTAGGACACCTGTAGATTCTATAAAAACATTATATATATATATATACCATGAATTGATGCGTCCACACTGTCCCACATAATGAGTAGTTGAGGCATTTCGTGTCATTTAATTCAAGGCATGCAGAGACCATTCATAAGCAAATTGATATAGAAGACAAATATTTCTTTTTCACTGTGTGAAACCCAATAAAGAAAACGACATCGAAAATGCTTTGATAGCTTGATGAATCATCGAGTATTGTTTGGTTGGGGTCTCATGATACATTCTAGTGGTTGGTATCATTAAATACGTTTCACTTCTAGTTTCTTAGGTTAACATTTTGTTTAATAAATTAACCTACATATATACATGCATATCTTTTTCTTGATTGGAAATGGTCCTTTCTTTGTTCCTTGGCAGGAGTTACTATAGATGCACACATCAGAAGTTATATGAATGCCAAGCCAAGAAGATGGTGCAAAGACTTGATCAAAATGCTAACATATTTGAAGTAACATACAGAGGGAAACACACATGCCATATGTCCTCCACAGCACCATCATCAGTTCCCCTAGAACAACTTTTGGGGGACATGGCACAAAGTAGTAACACCATGTCCTCTCAGTTGTCTCCGTCGGTGAATCTCAGCCTCCTTCCCAGTAGTGGCGGCGCCGCCACTACTAGTGGCAGGGGCGGTGCCTCAACCTCAAGATACGGTGGTGATTATCCTGTGGTGGATATGGCTGATGCTATGTTCAACTCTGGTAGCAGCAGCGGCAATAACAGCATGGAATTTCTCTTCTCTCCCCCTGAAGATAGAAGTGATGCAAATTGAAAACTGCAAGAGGTGAACATGAGTTTGGCTTCTGAATAAAGGGGAAATATTCCATTAGGAAGGAAGCAGATTTATATAATCTTACTCAGTATTATATAATTGGCCAATCCAAATATATAATCAATGAATAATGAATTAATTCTATAACTTCAGTGGTGACTTATTCTAGAAAAAGATTTTAATACATGTCTAACTCTTTTTTATTTAACAAATTAAGTGTTACATATATACACACACACACTCCCGTTTAACTTTTCTCTTATTTTTCTTTTGTGTATCTATTTTCATTTTGGCTTATATATGTGTGTGCTCTTTCAAATATATTTATTTTATTGTTTCAGTACCTCAAATTTCTTTTTCTCGTTTCTAAAATATAAAATTGTATTATTTTCATCCTCCATTAGTGGTATGCTATTAAATCGTAATGTAATAACAAAATGTGGTGTTACAGACATAACATTTTTGTCCACTACGCGGATAATTGTAAAGGGAGAACAAATTTATTTAAATCAAATTTAGAATTATTTTAAAATATTATGTCATTTGTCTTTAAAAACTAAAATATTTTGTCGCGTGAATTAGTTGTAATTATTTTCCATAAAATCTTTAACAATAATTAGAAAAATAGGATAAAAACAATGTATTTTTTTTCAAAGGTTTAAATGTATAAATGGCCGAAAAGATACTTTGACATCCTGAAAAGTAAAAGTATTTATTTGAAAATCTATTATAATAATATAATAATATATTAGTATTTTAAATTAAAAAAAATATTAATTTATGGAGTTGTTAGGTAAATGTAGTTACTTTTTGTAATGTGAAGCTATCAGCACTCTAAATGACCTCTATAATATATTTGTTTTGCTATTTTTCGTCTACAATTTCTTTCGTTTTAGTCTATGTAATATAATATATATTTTTTGATTACGTAGTTGTTGTCCTATAACATGATAGTGATAATACTTATACGTAACATTTTTGTTTTTTTCTTTTTACGTGACATTTTATCAATCACATAATCATTTAACAGAAAAATACAAGGAGTAAAATTTACATTATAGATACAAAAGACCAAAATGATAAAGAGATATTTGGGAACCCCAAGAATATTTAAAAGTCTTACATATATCAATTCTCCTTTTTATTTCCACCACACAACTGAAAGTTATATAAAATGGTTGAGTTTTTTTGTTTTCTAGGGTAACGTAATAAAATATGTAACACACAATTCAAGTTTTTCATATTTACAAAAAATGAGTTTTCTTTTATTTTCATGTGAATTTTGAAAGTTCTACACTAAACATTTGGCGGAAAAGTCTCACGAATATTTTAGTTGACATGAATAAAAGTAAAATGATTTGGTTATTTAGATACTTACAACTCTCTTTGTTTTCAACTTTTATGAGATAAATGTGTTCCCTTAAGAAAATTGTATTTGGATAGTACAGTGTTTTTAGGAATACTGTACATAGAATGTTGTTCATTTTAATTTTGGATGGCACCACAATTTTATCTAAAGAAAAACTTGATAGATTAAGAAAATTACTCTTTCACTTCCACATCTGATTCAACCTAAAGTCAATACAAGAATAATAAACTCAACGGAGATCATAAAATCATGAAATGAAAGAATGTTATCTTTTTCATACTTTCCAAATAACTACAGTGTATATGAGGAAAATCTTTTAAAGATGAAAAAAGTTAAAGAGGTCTTCATAGCAAGAAGGTTGAACAGAAACAAATATGGTTTTGCGGAATTTTATGATATAAAAAATATAAAAAAGTTTGAAAAAAAGAATTGGATGCAATTAGGATTAGGTCTGTTAAACTATATGTCACCCTTCTCTTTTCTGTAGTTGCTCCCTACGTGGCCAGTTCTCTTCAACTTTAACTGTTTTGTCCTTCGTCTTACTCCCATTGTATCTCTATACCACATGACAACCAATTTGGCATTTTGCTGCCGTCATCAACCACTAGCCAGCCAAACCATTTTGCTATTTTGCCATTTTACCACCTCATCAAAGGGAAAAGTGTTCTCTCCTCTTAAGTTTAGTGTTCGTAATTTTTTTATACTTTCAATTATATTTATTACGTTATCTATATATTTAAATATTTATAGTTTTAAACTTTTAACGTTAATATTTTTTAATTAGGTTTTACAATTGCAATTTTAAAAGTTTAGTTTTTTTTTTAAGTTTTTTAGTAATTTACATGGTAATATATTCCGTTAGTAATTTACATGGTGAAATATATATTTACATGTTAAGGTTAGTATTTAAATGTTACATTAGACTGTTGAATTGTTAGTCAGAAATTTGAATGCTAAGTTATTCCGTTAGGATAAAAATTCAATTATGTTCATAATTTTATTACATAGATAAATAATTTAGGTTTAGTTTGTTAAGTTTACTTATAAATATGTATATATTTTTACAAATTCTTATAAATTATTATTGTAAATTTCTACACTCTTATTGAATGTACTCTTATTAGGTTTAGAGGTGTTCAACCATCAACAAATTGTATTATTTATATTTTGATTGTGTATATTTATTGTCTTAGAGAGGAGAGATCGTAATTTTAAAGAATAATCAATTGTTTAGTTTAAAATGACTAATACCAAAAAAATACTTGTGTTAGGTTAGAAATAATATAATTCTTTTTAAAGAATATTTGTTGTATAGTCAAAAGTTATTATGTTTAATAAATATTTGTTGTATTTAGTTAAAGGTGATTGTGTTAAAAGAATATTTGATTTTTAACAAAAAGTGATTGAGTCCAAATATTATCTATCTTGTATCTTATAGTAGGTTGTGTTAATGAAACTTGTTTCTGTTTATCAAGAATTATATGCAAGGAGAGTTTTTCAGAGTTTTTCAGACGAACTAATATAACAATATCTTATGTAGATCTTGTTCAACTCTAATTTTTTTCAAATTACATATTATTTATTTACAATTAATTTAAAAAAAAAACTTTATAAAAGTAAGTTTTAAAAAGTGTTTTTGACAATGCATTATATTCTTGAAGTTACATTTGACGAGCTTCTTCAAACATATTTCTTTTTTTTGCAGAAAACTGTTTTATAATATGTTTGTCCAGTATTCCAGTATTAAACTTTATCTTATTACTTATATCAAACGTTACTTTGTAACAAATTTTGAAAATCTTAAATATATAATTCAATGTTTCGTCTCCATAGTTTTTCTTTAATAAGAGTATAAACATTTTGTATCTTTAGATTTTATTCTACTCCCTTTCTTGATTAAAAAAAGGAAAGAAAACTGTTAATATGTGTGAATAAATTATTTGATAACATACACATGTGTGAATAAATTATTTGATAACATACACAATATTAGAAAAAAATATTTAATTACAATGAAATATTTAATAAAATTATTTATCATGATATAACATTAGGTCATCATGTAAAAAATATAAGACTAAAAATAAATAATGATAAAAAATTGTACAATAAAATCACAAAATCAATCCAAACTAAACTTAAAAATATTGGTTTTATATATTTTTTTTAAAACCAAATTAAACCAAACCAAACCGCATCTAATTTTTATGTTTGGTTTGCATGTATTTTTTTTTTTTAAAAAAAGGAATCAAATTATATGACAAAAATCCTTATTGTATATACACGTATTTGATATCTTCGAGATTGCCTAGGACAATTAAGATTTTGGCATATTAGTTGTACAATTATGAATGATACAAGTGTTTAATATAATCATATTATACTTATGTTTTATTACCTAAATAATTGATTATGCTTTAAATTAATTTATCAGTATGTTTTGATTATATAAAATAACAATAAAGACAGACATCATATGTATAGATTCCTGACTCATTCACTAAACAATTAAAAAAAAAGAAAAACTAAAATATAAGCATACATCATAAACTACTTGAGAAGACGAACAACACATATTTCACTTCATGTACTCACAAATACAATTTTTAATAATTAACAATCTATTATTTAAATCTTTTAGCAGCATAGTTCAACTTTTGCCATGCATGCACCATTGGAAGTTATTACTTATAACATCGTTGCATTATTTTTTATTAGGACTATAACATATTTTAAGCAAGTAGTATATTGATAATGAAAATCAACTCAACATTCATATTAAACTTATGTAATTATATCTTTTTTTATAATATTTTTTGTTATTAGTGTGTAATCTATATATAATATTTTGAAGGATAAACAAAGCACAAAATCACATCAACTTACATAGTTATTGGTCAAGTATTTAATTGCATTAATATGTACATCCTTTTCACTTATGTATGTTGGTTAATTATGTCTCTATTTAATTGAGTTGTAAAAAAAAAAAAAACAAAAATAAGATGTTATGAATGTAATTATTAGATATTGCAACGAATGTGCAGATAGTAATTTAAAGAGGTTGGGGTCATGTAATTCACTATATTAGACAAATTAATTAGTAAAATAATTTTTTTTTTAGTTTAGAATCCATAATGTCGAACTTTTGCATATTATTTTTCATAGACAGAGTCGTTAGAATCTTGAAGCAATTGACTACATTAAAAACACTTGGATGATTTATTTTGTAAATTTTTATAACACTTTAGGGGACCTCATATTAAAGAAGTTTATACCCTCCGTTTGTACTTTCTCAAATTAATGTACAGTGGATTTTGCTTAATTTATAATAGATTTATAACCTTTTAGATTTATGAGTGACTTTAAATAATCTAAAATTTTTAATGAACTTGAGTTGTAATTGACTTTTGATTAAACTAAAGTTTTTTTTTATTATTATATCATAAATCATAAATGATGCCGGAGCATTATGTCATATATATTGTGGTTTGTCAAGTGTGGCTTTCTAGGTTTAGTTAAAGCCTAAAATCAAAGTTAGTTTTTTTTTTAATTGTAGTATTAGATCAATAATCGTTATTGAAAGTCAACCAAAATAACTTTTTAGAAGTTCAATGTCCATACTATGACAATAGGATCCCTAACCCTCTATCTATGTCAATATACAACAATTATTATAGATATAAATATCGAAAAAAATTACTATGACAATGATTTATAATTGTCGTTAAAACTTGTTTTTTTAACTATACTCAACAAATGGTTATTTAGCTATCATCAAATAAGATTTTTAACCATTGTTAATAGTCTCTTCTATACTAGTAATAAAAAATTAAAATTAAACCCTATTCTAGTTGAGATAAAATAAAATACGGGATTCAACCCTTTAAAAAAATTATTTCCATAAAATTTTAAATAAATCTTATATTAAACAATTAATTATATTTTAATTCAACAATGTATAAAAGTTAAGATGTGTGTATTTATGATAATATATAACGTATTCCCTTATTTAGAGTACATCTTTAAGAAAAAGTATCCTTAAATATAATTATTGTCTTCTCATATAAGGCATATAAGGGCTAACTTTACTACCACCGTTCGATCCAAATATTCTTTTACAGTATCCCTTCCTTCAAATAAACAAAACAGACAAATTAAAATATATTAAGAAAATTGATTTTTCTATAATTTTGTAATTACAATATTTAATAATGACTATTTTTTTTAAAGGTTAAAAAAAAGATTAAATTGAAAAAAATAAACAAAACAATTAAAAAGGACATGAAACCCTTAAAATTTGTTAAAACTATATCATTAGTTTAATATAATAAAATATATAATTTTAAAATATTCAAAGGACACGTATGCATTGTCTAGTCCATGACCCATCAATTTTGAGGTTGGGTCCTTGTTTCGTGTTAGAGATGAAGTGTTGGTTTTATAGCAGGTGCGAAGGTAGAATGACAAAAAACTTTTAGCAGTACTTGCTGTGGAAAAGTAGCCATTTTGTTTTTGCTAGCTTTAGCTACAGCTCCTCTTGTCCGTTTGATTGTGTAGATTCCACTCATTAATTACCTTCTCCATACTCCTATGCTCTTCCACTCCACTTGCCACACTTTGTGCCCACTTGCTAAATCTTCCTATTGTGCTCAACATCACAGATCCGTGACTAAGTTAGAACATGTTTTACATTGTAAAATCCTCTTCCATGCCCTTCATAATTCATAATTGTAATCGACGGACCATATCTGGTCGAGGACGCTCGTGAAGGACGCTGATTACGTGAGATTAAATATCTTGAGATTGAATTCAATCTTAAAAAAACGAATTTAAAAAATAGTGACATAAATAATAACATATCAATCATTTTCTTAGTTTCACAATAATGATTCAAATTTTAACTTAATTTGAAAATAATTTGTAAATCTAAATAAAACCATTTAATCATGTTATGTTATATTAATATAATAATATTTTTTTATTCTATAAATAAGATTCTCAAAAGAAAAAAATATTTTTTTCCATACCAATTTTATAATTAGTATTTTGACTTTAATATACTTACTTTGACATACAGTAGAATTTTTACGGAAATTCTTTTTGTCTGTAAAACAGAAGAACAAGAAATATTATTAAGAGAGCGACCTATCATTATTTAAGACCGAAATCACCTACAATAACATTGGCAAGTAGAAGACCGGAGACCCTGTAAGAATAAGAATCATTTTCTACCCACTTTTTAATTGCATTGGCTTACTTTTAGATGAAAAAAGAAGATATTTTAGGATAATGGGATGGCGTGTAAAAGGATGAAGAGAGATCAAAATGAATTAGTTGGTAAATAATATTTTCAAAGGTTTTATTTTTAATCGTGGTAAATAATGTCACGTTTTCTATATATATATATATATATATATATATATATATATTCATGAGTTCAAAGGCTCATGCATGCGTAGCACTGCCTAACATGATAAAAAGAACTGCAAAAGAGTCTAGCACCCACAATAGTTGATTCCTTCTGTTATTTAATCAATTATTTGAAAGCACATTCTAGAAAGGGACTTGTCTACCTTACTCAAAAGAGAAAGAGAATTCAATGATTCCATTCAAACTGATTGATATTATTCTCATGTGTTCAGTTTACATGTATTGTTAAATGCACCGATCATTTTAGATGGAGTCGTTTAATCACATTTTTAAGTTTGGTAAGTTAGACAAGCCTTTAAGACAGACATACATTACATTTGACTGACATGATGACATGTGAGAATGATCAAAGTTATTCTCTCCATGGTACATGAAACTTGGAAAATGCAAAATCTAAATATTCAATCTGATCAATGCATGCTTAAGATTACGCAAAGTAACTAAAGCAATTGGCTTTCACCAAAGGGGAAGCTGTGGGTGCAGAATGAGGAGAAAGCGCATCAAAGTTCATATCCAAACTCCGAGAGCCAGCACATGAATGTATCTGCATTTTCAGATGCTATTTTCAAGGCAGACTTGTCATTTGACAGTTCAAAATCCTTCAGATCAGACCACAAGTTGGCATCTGTAGGATCACTTGGATCAGTCTCATCATTCTGATATTCTTGTTTAACAATTGGGCTTTGTGATCTGATAGGAGGATCTTGTTGCTTTTCTTCGTTTGGAACATTTAAGTCTGCGTTGGAATTCTCTGGAAATGAGTCCCAAGTTTCAGAATATGTGACCATTTGTGGAGCCTTGAGGGTGTCTTTGCATGTGTGAAAGCCAATGTACGTAATATTGTACATATCAGGATTCTCTTCTAACCGTTGTACCTGTTTGGCGGCTTTGCAACCTTGTTCAAACTTCTTAGTGCATCTGAAGTAACTCCTGAGAATAATTTATCAATAAATGTGAGTTAGTTATAAAAGACAAGTTTGTGTAACAAAAGTACAATTCAACTCATTCTACCCATGAAAATTTATATACTAGTAGTTTGAGTGTCCTAAGAAAGTAGTCTCAGTGTACATCAAAGTTTACTCATTTGAGTTTCTGCATTAATTTTCTAGTTGCGTGATTGAGTTTAGTTTCTACATTTGGCATGATCATCTCAAAAGGAAATAACACACATGCAACCGAAATAACAAAGAAAGTAACAAACAAAAGAATGTACTTCTAGCATTCCCAATTAAGGCGTTTTTTTAAGATGATATATTTTTATATAGATGACTTTCTTGATGCAATTCTATTATAAGAAAAAACTATTTAAGACATTAATTTTAGTTATCACATAAAATAGTTGTTAATTTAACTAAAATAATCATCAAATTAGGTTTTGATAGTTAAATAACAATAAAATAAAAATAATAATTGTATTTAATGATTAATTAAGTCAATTATCTAACATTAGTTACTAAAATTTTGGTTACTTATATTATTATATTATAAATTAATATCTAATTAAGTTAGAACCTTATTTAAAATTTAATAATATAAATAACTAAAATGTTGGTAACTAATCTTAAATATCAATTATCTTGTTGTTAAATTCAATCATTATTTATCTTGTAATTATTTAATAACTAAAACCTAATTATTTTAAGTATAATTACCAATGATTTGATAACTAAAATTTAGTGCTACTTACAAAAAAAAACAAAAACAGAAAAAGAATATGAGTAGTGATGCATATTTTGTCATATTGAACCAGTGAATATCTTTGAATGGTTCAGGGAAGGAGGAAAAATGACTGTGCAAGAAAATGGAAAAGAATGATTACCTGGGAAACTGAGAATTTAGAATATCCTTTTGTCCGTACTTTCTCCACCCATGATTATCATCAATAGTCTGGGAAACTATGGTCCATGTCTGTTCAGTCTTCCTGCGCACCAATTTAAGGCATACCATGCATGTTATTTCTTGTAATAATACAACATTGTTGAGAACAAGATTATCTAACCAAAAATAGCCATTCCTCATTGCTCTATTTAAAAAATATATAACCCTTCTTTTCTGGAAAATAGCCATTTATGTTACACAGTGAAGACAAAAGGAGAGAGAGAATTGAATAAATATGAAGGTAAGTATATAACAAAAAGAAAAATTGATGTGAAATGATTGTTTTGTTCCATACGATCAAGGCAGGCCACTCCACTAAGCTAAAATAAAGGAACCCACTTGAAAGTTCTTTGCACACAGCAATCAATTCAAAAGATGAGAACGAAAATATTCCAAAAGTCCAATAGTTAACTTAACCTCAAAGCTTCAATTTTCTACTTTTCTTTTTCCATCAAGAAAGATTATCTTTACTCATATGAACAACATGACTATAACTAGGAACCTGTCCGTACACTTCCCAATTCACCAAATCCTCTCAGCACCACCTCCCAAATCACTGACAAAACAGGCTTTCTTGAACAAGGAAGTAATATAGCAACTTTCAAATAGTATATATTCATTACGGATAAGCTTTCTGTAAGGTTTAGTATAAAAGGTAAAATAAAAAAGAAAAAGAAAACTTCTTTGGTAAACCAAAACTAGTTCATGAATAAATCAAAATCAGTCTTCTATAAACAGTTTAAAATCTCTACAAAGAGATAAAATAGATCACACATGGGAAATGAAATGAGAAAGAGTGAAACCAAGACCTTCTTTTGTAGGAACCTCTGCGATCCTTTGAGAGGGGCAACGATCTCTTTCTACTCTCAGTTGAATCCTCAGACCTGGGATCAGTGCTTGCAGCCTGCGAGGCATCTTCCCCAGAAATCACGAGATTCTGAGCAACCTCGTCTTCAGCACTTGCAGGCTGTGAAGAAGTCAACATAGAGAGAGTTTCAGCGAAAGATCTCTGCACATTGGTGACAAGTTCCTTAGCTGCAACAGACCCATCTGGGCCAACAGGGTTCTGAAGCAGAAACTTGAGCTGAGTGGCATAGTCGAGACCCAGAAGAAGCTCTGTGACGACCCTTTTGTTCATGGCTGCGGAAGTTGAAGGGGAGAGAAGTGTCATTGGTATTGGGTGTGTAGTTGGTGGCTAAGGATCTATTGTTATATATTTTTGACGGAAATTTAGGATTAGGGAATAGTGGGTTTGGAGAGAAGGAAGAAAGGGGTGGGGTTTTGCGAGGAAAGAGAGATATCAGTGAATGGAAAATGTGGGGAAGGAAGGGGTGATGTTGAACCATGGAAGAGATAAATTTTCCACAGATAATAACTTTGCTTACAAAGCTAACCATGACGTTGCTCTTCTGATGCAATGGTGACGCTGCATAATTTTTTATTTTTTTTCATTCAAAATTAAACTTCCACAAGTTGGAGCTGCCAACTGTTTTTATTTTACTTAATTCAAAGAGAAAGTTCACTGTTCGTTGTACACAACCACGTTGCTCCTTTTAATGCTTATTAAATTATTCACTCTGTTTTGTTTTATCCGTTTATCTTTATAAAAATAATAGTAATTTTTACAGATTTATCATTGAAACAATGAGAGAGAAATAATAATAATAATATTATTATTATATTGATAAAAAATATCAGTGTCTTGAGAAGCAAATTTAAACACTCATGAAATAGGAATGGCTATTTTTAGTTGAAATTATTATAATGTTTAAAAGAAGATTTACTATAATAAATAAATTCATACAAGATTAACTCATTCTTTTTTACCTAAAAGATTTTAGATAATAGGTTTATGTACGAACGGACAAAAGAAATCAAATTTGGGTGTAGTCCCACACCCATAAGGAAAAAACCACCTTCATTAATGAACTATGTAAATTATGAACTATGTAAATTATGCTTATATAAGATTAAGTTGTTTGGCTTATTAGTGACAATTATTTTTGGAATTACAGACGGTGAAAAGATACATAAAAAAACATAATGATTAAATATAAAAATAAAAGTATAATAAAAAATCTAAAATAGTGATATTTAATATAACAAGATCAATAGATAGAGGTTCAATAAAGAGATTAAATAATAAAATTTTAAATTAAAAAGAAAAACTTTAAAGATAAAAGAGGTCACTACAATAAAATAAATATTTAAAGTTAATTAAAATTTAATAATATATAAAAATATATTAAGTAAGTTAATTTAAAAATATTTAAAGTTAATTAAAAATATATAAAAATATTAAGATTAAAAAAAAGTTTAGATACATAAAACATTATTCTTATCCTGAAAAATAAAAATATTGAATAAAGAAAAACATAACAAACACCAAAAATAAAAAAAATTAAAGTAAAAGGGATTGAATTGAAAAATAAAAAGTATGTTTTTTTTAAATAAACATAAATTGTCTTAAAAATATTAAATAAAGGGTTGTAATTTATTTTTATCTTAAATACATTTGAAAATAAAAAATAGGATATGCAACAATATACATATAATTTAAAATAGAGATTTTCATGAAGAGAAATTATTAAGTAAAATATATCCTATAACCATAAAATCTAAAAATATATTAAAAGGATAAAAGAAAAACAGAAAAAATAGATTTATTTTATTGTAGTTTAATAAAATTCATTTAATATCATATTAATTTAATTTAATTTAAAATTATATTGTTGCTGAGAAAAAAATCTGTATCATTATATAAAGAGAATATACTATTTTTTTTTATTTTCATGATAATATCATTTAGTAATTAGACAATTTTATCTTTTAATAAATAAAAAAATGTATTATTTATATAATAAAATAAATAGTTGAACAATTTTTATATATTTCAGAATAATTAAATAATTTATTTTTTGAAAAGTAATGATTGTATAATTTTTTAATAATACTTTTTATAAAATTATATATTTTTAAATTATATTATTTTTTATTTTTTAATTAATACAATTGTGTTTTTTAGCTAATGGAATGTAAAAGGAATGAAATATCGTAGCTATTACCAAAATAAAAAAATTATAATTTTATGATTTATATACAATATATAAATAAAGAATGGGACATTAGCAAATCTTATACATAACCCTTATAAGTTATAGTATCTGATTCTACAAAACACATACCTGGTTCATATATGAGTCAGATCCTTAAATAAAATAACTAATAATTTTAACCAGAGATTAACTTCGCAACTTTTTATTTCAAATTTTTTTATCAACTATTTATTAAATCCAAATTAATTTTAAATTTAAAGATATCAAATGGGTTTTTATTTATTTGAAAATAACCTAACAATCTGCTTTAATATATTTGAAAATAAAAAATAAGATATAAAACAATATATCCATAAAGAGAATTTATTAATTAAATATATCTTGCAAGGATAAAATCAAAATAATATTAAAAAGATAAATAAAAAATAAATATATTTTATGTTATGATATATGTAGTTTAAAAAACATGATCTATTTATGTTCACATAAGATTTTTAAACCCATCAATTCCTCCGCAAAACTAATATAAATAGAGAGTGAGAAAGAAAAGAAGATGCACCTATAAGAAAGAAAAGAAAATTACAAAGGTTTTTGTTTGGAAACCTGAGGTAAACTTCTATCTATTGGTTTGAGTCTGTTTAATAAATGCAAATAACTGCAACTTCATCTGTTCTGGGAGAGCACTTATTCTCCAGCAACTTGACGACGCTGTCGGCAACCGCAACCTCATCCACTGCAGCTCTCTTGTCCCCTCCATCCACACTAAATATTACACGTATTTTTTTATTTTTATTGTTGTTATCATAATTAATTTTATTATTGTTATTATTATTATTATAGTTATTATTATCTTTATTATTATAATCCTTATTGTTGTTATTCAAATTGAAAAAAGATCGCTATGGTGGTATTGATGATAACTGAGTTGAACACGTTAAATTGAATGAGGTATTAGTGGTAACCTAGTTGAATATGTTGAATCGAATGTGATATTTCATCTATAGAAGACTCTCCGATGCTTAAGTCAGAGTGTAAAAATGTATTTAAAAGTATACGAGTGAGAGAATAATGAATGCAAAAAGGTGTTTAAAAGTATATGAGTAAGATAATAGTGAGATAGATGATACCTTGTCATTTAAAGCAGTATATCTATGCTATATCTACTCATAATGATTTTTTTTAGGGTTAGAATCAAGAATTATTATTTTGCAGTGGATTGAGGTCAATTAGAAGGAATCAGAGTAAATCATAATCAATCAGAAAAAAACTATTAACGGGTAATTAATAACGAGCTGGGTCCTAATGGATTCAGTTGAACCTGACCTTATTACGGGGTAGGTACACTTATTAATATTATTATCATCTTAATAGTTATTAATATTATCATTATTATCTTAATAATAATAATAATAATTGTTAAATTATTGTTATTACTATTATTAGTATTATCTTTATTATTATTATCCTAATTATTATGATAATGATAACAATAATAATTTTTGTTATTATTATTATTATTATTATTATTGTTATAATTGATAATAATAATACATTATTATTCTTATTATTATTATTATTATTATTAATATAACTCTCTTACAATCACTAGTAGAAGAAACACATTCCACGATAAGATATCATCGCAGTTAAGAGAGAGCTACAATTAAAAATAACACAGTGACATTTTTGAAATTAAGTGCAATCATATCACCGCGGTTGGAGCGAGAATCGCGATGGTAAGGCACAAATATTTAAAATTGAAAAATTGCAGGGAGATACCAGCGCGGTTGTCTAACAACCACGTTGGTATCTTCAAAATAATTTAAAAATTATTTTGTTGTGAGATACAAGGGCAGTTGTTTAAACAATCGCCCTTGTATGTGGGATACGAGCGCGGTTCCCACTAACAACCGCCCTCGTATCCCCTGTTTTAGGGTTTTGCTTACCCTCCGCTTCCATAAATACACTGAAACCAAGTGCCACGCCACACCACTTCTCTCATTGCAACACAAATAAAAAAACCAGAGAGGTGTCTTAATAAACGCTCATATCTGAAACCCTTTCCCTCTCTTCTCCTCTTCGATCTTCCTTCTTCGATCGCCATAATGATAGAGTGCATCTTAATCCACATCGGCCAAGGTGTCATTCAGGTCGAAAACGCCTACTGGGAGCTTTATGGCCTCGAACACGGCATTCAGGTCTCATTTCTAAACCCTAATCTCTCCATTTTTTTTACACTCGCTTGCTCAATTGCGATCTTTTTTGTTCTTTGCTTTTCCTCTGTGTCTCAACAACATCTTTCTTGTTTGGTCTATTATTTGTGTTTCTTCTCTATTACTTCACCGATTTACCGATCTGTATGCACTCTATGTTTTCTACTGACATTTTTTTCGTTTTCGTCCGATTGGTTCCCTGGTGTATGTGTACGCTCTGTATTTTCCGGACATTTGTTTCTCCTTCCGTATTGTTTGAGAGATTTGAGATTTAAATTTGATAATAATGCTTTTTTTTTAATATTTATCATTACATTAGTCACAGACAAAAAACTTCATTGCATTTCTGTAACTGTTTTTGTTTCTGTAACATAATTGTTGTTTTATCTCCCAAATTTATGTGAAACACAAATTTTGACTGCAAAACACATAAGAAAACACAGATTGACTTTTGAATTTTTGTGGGTAGCAGTGAATAGCTGCTGCCATTTTTAAAAAAAATTGCACATACCAGCACGGTTGTAGAGAAAACCGCGCTGGTATGTGCAATGACAACACCTTTTTTTAGTCATTTTTGCACAATATGAACATTTCTTAATGTAGTTGCTAGAGAATCGTAGTGGTATGTTATATTTTTCATCGCAGTTGTACAACCGCGATTGTATCCTCAGTACTTTTTATTGCGGTTGCATCTACCGCGGTTCCGAAACCGCGCTTGTAAGCCTTATATAACCACGATTAAATGTCTTTTTTCTACTAGTGAATTGTTAATCGATGATGAAGTATTATCATTATTTTTTTCCTTTATATTGTTCTTATACGTGACTTTCTATCATGGCTTCTTCGTACTTGTTTGTCTATTATTTATAGTTTCCTCATTGTTGGAAACTGTTTTGGCTGAAATACAAGAGGGGGGGGGGGTGAATTGAATTTCAAAACTTTTTGAAATAATTTGATATTTTTTCAGTAAAATGCAATTCTGTTTCACAGACTGGATCTTTATTTGAATTTACTGAATCAGAACAGTTACATGAAACAGTAAGCAGAATCAAGAGTCAATTCAGAATCTAGTTCAGTATTAATACAATTCAATACTCCAAACAAATATATCAGTATTTTATTTCTTTATACAGAATTGATAATAGTAAAAGCGGAAGCAGTTCAGTTAAGCACACTGAATTAGTAAGAATTAAGAAACCCAGTAAACTGATCAACTGCTATTCAGAACCAGTTTCAGTAATTCAAAGTCTTTCTTTTAAAGAAT
>Ga0099825_1001867_pt1 | contig 27409 bp, 15 predicted proteins | sample SiratroredBW_FD_76838 | JGI IMG/M metagenome (GOLD analysis project Ga0099825, IMG submission 76838) | Root nodule microbial communities of legume samples collected from California, USA - Siratro red BW | ecosystem: Host-associated > Plants > Roots > Nodule | place: USA: California | collected...
AATCAAAAAAAAATAAAAAAAAAAAAAAAAAAAAAAAAAAAAAAAAAAAAAAAAAAAAAAAAAAAAGAAGAAAAAAGGCAAAAGAGAAAAAGCTTCTATATTCCAATGAACCCTAAACCGTAGCCATCATGCCTACTTTGCTCACGACCCTCACTTCCATGCCTACTTTGCTCACGACCCTCACTTCCTCATCCAACAACCCTAACCATCAAAACCTTAACCTGTCCGTCCTCAATGGCCAATTTCCCGCAACCACCAGTAACCATAGCAAGACCATCACCATACTCGCCATCTCTCCTTTTCTAAAAAAACAAGCAGCCCCTTCCTCCGATGATTTTGCATACCACAGATTTGCCTGTACTGAAGGTTAGTCGTGCAATGATGCCCGCGGTACCCATGGCACCTCCGACAGTCAGGGATTCTCTCGCCCCCGAGATCCTTCTCATTGGAACTCCTACTTCCCTGTGGAAGAACTAGAAAATGGTGACACAATCAACTTCGACGTGTACGAGTCGGTCCTGGTGGAGGCGAGTAGGAAGAACGTGCCAAAGCTAGTGAACGTTGATGAGTATATTTTTTTTGACACTTAGAGTGTTTAACCTTTACTTTCTTTGACTATAGTTGAGAATAAATCCATTGTTTTAAATAAGATTCACTCAATCAGGATTAATTCAAACTTAATTGAGATTATTGGTTAAATTTAGATTTTAAGCATATTCCCTTACTTTTCTTATTTTTCTAATTATTTGTAGAGATTCTATGGGTTCCAAATCTAATCAAATCTTTTGCAAAGATATTTTTCAAAATTTCTACAAAGATGATCATATGCAATTCTTACTTGATTTAGAGCAAATCTCCTTCAAGTATTTTGCAATATCTTTTGTAGCATATTCAATTATTATGAGCTGGTATCTGGAACAAAATTTGGAAACAAAATATCTGAAAGAAATTGGGAGATGAAACATCTACAACTTTATTGGAAACAAGATATTTACAAAATTAATCTTTGACACATAAGGAAACATTTGATAGTTGCAAGGACAATATCTAACAATTAAATCTGAGTTAATTTCTTGACGAAAAGGAGATTATAAAAAGAGATTGGAGAAGGCATGAAGGACACATGTTGATGCATAGCTAGCATAAACTCTAGTTTTGTTTTCTTTTATAATTATTGAGCCTTTATCATGGAAGGCTAAACTCCTTTGGTTGATTCTCTTGTGATGTCAGAATGAATTCCGAGGTTTCTGTTTAATAAAGTTTTGTTCTTTACATTCTCTATAACAATTATGCTATATCATTAGTCATTTTGAAATCTATTTTTGGAAAAGTATTTATTTTTGAACGCTTGTTGAGAATTCAATTATTTAATTAGAGTTTTTTTGGCTAATTTGCTTAGTCTTAAGCAATTTCTTGTACGATTATTCAAGAGATAAAAAATATACATCTCATTAAGTATATGCTTGGAGACGAGGTAAGATATTGAATATATTAGTAGACGTTCGTTTTTCTAATAAGATTCTGTTGAATTTCATTTACGCTTGTTTGATTGAGTTTAACTCTATGAGTAGAATTGAAGCATAATAATATTAAGAAAACCAAGGAAGAATTTGTTGTGAAAGAACTTGAGAGTCAACCTATTTTCGTTATTATTTTTAAATAATCTATTTTAATTTCTTGCACAACAATCCTCAACCTCCTCTTTAATTTACTGCTATTACTAACTTTCTTTATTGTAGATAAGTTTTGAATATTGATTGTTTGAATCTACTATTGGATTCGTTGGGAGATGACTTGGGTTTAACTTTCCCTTATCCATACTATCATCTCTTTGGTGTTAAATGGTCTAACACTATGTTAGGTGGTCAACATTGAAATTCTTTTAATTTGCTCGTGAAACGACAACGATCAAACATTTTCGACAATACGAACTTCGATAAATGGTTAAAGAAGAACATCAAGTGATGCAAGTATGTGAAACCCACACCCATTCAGTGTCACGCGATTCCCATAACTACTGCTGGTCGTGACCTCATGGCATGTGCACAGACGGGGTTGGAAAACACGACAACATTTTACTTTCCTATCATATTTGGGATGTTGAATGGTCGTTTTTCTTTTGGGTTTTCGCTGGTGTCTCTTGGTGTTGTTGTTGTTGTATACCACACCTTATTATTAAATAAAAAATGTTTGGGCTCATGAAACCCAACAAGTTTTTCTATTGGCATATTCAATTTTTATATTGCACCCCACTATTTTAAAAAAATCCGTGCTCATTAAACCCAACAAGTAGTGATATCTGCACATCTCATTTTTATATCACACACCACTATTTTAAAAAAGGGTCTAGGCTCATTAAAACCACAACTTTCTTATTTGCACATCCCATTTTTATATCACACCACTATTTAAAAAAAAGTGTGGGCTCATTAAACCCAACAACTTTCCTATTTGCACATCTCATTTTTATATCACATACCTCATTATAAAAAAGGCCTAGGCTCTAAACCCAACAACTTTTCTATTGGTACACTCCATTTTCATAGCACGTTTCATTATGAAAAAAGCCTAGGCTCTAAACCTAGCAACTTTGCTATTGGTGCACCTTATTTTCATACCACATCTCTTTATAAAAAAAGCTTGGGCTCTAAACCCACAACTTTGCTATTAGTTCACACCTTATTTTCTACCACAACCCATTATAAAGAAAAGCCTGGTCTCTAAACCCAACAACTTTGCTATTAGCACACCCCATTTTCCTACCACATCTCATTATAAAAAACCCGGGCTCTAAACCTAACAACTTGATTATTTGCACACCCCATTTTCATGCCACACCTCATTATTAAAAAAAGCACTAGTACAAAAAACAAATACTACAACAGGATAAGACGTCGGTTAAGATGTACCCGATGTAAATAAAAATGCGGTACATTTTTTAAATTATGTGAAGAGATATTACATCGGTTGCTTCAGACCCGATATAATGTACCCCATTCTACATCAGTTGCTTCAGACCCGATATAATGTACCCCATTCTACATCGGTTGCTACTCCTCACTGATGTAGAAAAGACTGAAAACAAAATAATTTAAAATTTGATTTGGCACTACACCTATTACATCGGGGTTGGTCCACAACCAATGTAGTATGTTTTCTATGGGTCACGTGGTGAAATTGGGAGAAAATTGGGAAATTTGGGGGGCAGGGATATTACATTGGTTATTTGAATAACCAATGTAATATCCCCTTTTAAACCCTTCTTACGTTTTGCTTCTATGCCTCACTGTTTTCCTTACGCTTTCGCTTCTACCTTGCTGGTTTACGTTTGGTTCTCCCTCACTAGTTTGCCTCACTGAGAGTTCTTTTCACTCCATCTTCGTCTTCTCCCACGTTCTCATTTGTGTGCCATTGTCTTCATCTTCATCATGTGTTTGTTTTCTGTGTCTTCGTCACTACATTTTCTACTTCCACGTTCTTGTGTCACCGTTGTGCCATTCTTGTGCTGGTGTGCCATTATCAAAGTTGAGTGGTGTCATTCTTGTGCTCGTGTGGCATTGTCATTCACTTCAGTATTCCACTCGTTTTGGCCCCCAATCCACTTGCATCACCACTCGTGTGCCTTCACTTCTCAAAAGGTGTGTTTTTTGTATCCTTAGAATGTTCTCTCTGTATGCTTCGAATGCTTTCCCTGTATACTTTAAATGCTTTCTGTGTATGTTTGGATATATATGTTGAGCGTGTTGGTATTGAGTCTGGGGATGTTCAATCTCGATAATCTGTAATTAATTTGTGCATTGAGTGATGTGTATGAAAATCCTTTACTATACATAGTCATGGATCGAAGTTGGATAAATGACAGTCTTATCGGTGATGTATATGAGAAAGGCTTTGAAGAGTTTACACAATTTTTTGAACGGAATGGAGCAGGAATATATGAAAGATATTATTGTCCATGTGTGAATTGTTTGAATGGGAAAAGACTAGATATTGAGTTGATACAAGAGCATGCTCTTTGTGATGATTTCTTGAAGAGCTATACTACATGAACTTGGCATGGTGAAGTTCTGAACCTACCATATATATCTGAGACTGAATGTCAACATTCTAATATACATTCTAAGGATTGCATGAAGGACATGATTAGTTATATTAGAGAAGATAGTTTCCACCAAACACGTGTATGATTCGTTGAAAGATGATTCAGTAACAGATTTGTATTCCGATTGTTCAAGTTTTACACATTTGTGAGCTGTATTATAATTATTTAATATTAAGGCAAGAAATGGGTGAAGCAATAAAAGCTTCACTGAATTGCTCGAGTTGTTTTATGAAATACTTCCATAAGATAATACATTACCGAGTAGTCACTATGAGGGCGAAGAAGATATTGTGTCTGATGGGTATGGAGTACCGAAAAAAATACACGCTTGTCCCAATGATTGTATATTGTATAGAAAAATGTTTGAAGGATTGCATAAGTTTCGTAAATGCGGGGTATCATGATACAAAGTAAAGAATGATTACAGTGATGAAGATGACATGAAATAGAGTCCTCTTGCAAAAGTATTGTGGTATCTTCCAATCATACTGTGATTCAAATGTTTTTTGGCCAATGTTAAGGATGCAAAGAACTTGACATGACATGCAAATGGAAGAAAATGTGATGGGTTTTTACGACATACTGCCAATTTACCATAATGGAAGAAAACTGATTCACAACATGCAGAGCTCACAGGGAAGTTTTGTCAGCCTCGGAAGACATGATATATTAACGACAACTATTGGCACCGAAGAACACCCTAGTCGCGTCTGGACTGTTGGGTTTGGTGTGGGGGTGAGGCAGTATTTTGGATTAGATCCCCATTCTAGCTCATTTGTGAATCCACAAATGATGGAGGAGCTAGCTGCTAAGCTCACACAAAGGCTCAAACCTGAACTGACCCAACAGATAAGGGAACAAGTCACAGATGAAATAAAGATGAATTAAAAGGTAACTTAAGAGATGAATTAGGACGAGAATTTGACCAGAAGCTCGAATCCATGGGCATCTTGCAATAACACACTCCTCTGCAGCAAGATGTAGTAGTACCTACAGGTGGGAGAGTTAGCACAAAGGGGAGTTGTGTTGCTGAGGAGGACACAAACACCGATGTTTCATATCGTTGTAAGTTGTTTGTTGGTGATCCTCCTCATCTGGTAGCGATTGAGGGAGTGTATGTTGCAGTTTCGACGATCTACATCTTTATATTTTCATCTTAAGTAATCAAGTGAACATGAGTAATGAATTGACTATTTTAGGTCCCATTGGCAACTAATGTATATCTGTCTCGCGGACAACACCGTGGTTTGGTTCTGTTCATATCAGCCAAGTTCATAGATGAAAGCAGTAGTACAAGGGTATGATTTAATTAACAAATAATACATTATTTTTGTTTGTATAATATAATGTAAGTTACTAATCATCTTTGATGCTTAAAAATAGAAATATCAAGCATAAACAATAAATCAAGTGGTGTTAAAGGATTAAATTCATACACAATTTCAAATGGTGAACAATTAGTTGTGCTATAGACAACTCTATTATAAGCAAATTCTACATGAGACAAACATTCTTCCCAAGACTTAAGATTCTTCTTTAAAACAGTCCTAAGCAAAGTGCCTAAAGTCCCATTCATTTACCTTAGTTTGCCTACCAATTTCTGGATGATAAGTAGTAAAGAAACTTAATGTCCCAGTCACTTATAATACTCCTAGGCACTTTATGAACTCTCACAACTTTCCTCAAAAATAAGTCAGCTACATGACAAGCATCATTTGCCTTGTTGTAAGATATGAAATGTGCCATTTTTGATAACTTGTCAACAACAACAAAAACAAAATCCTTACCATTTTTTGTTCATGGCAATCCTAAGACAAAATCCATAGAAATGTCAACCCAAGGATAGTTAGGTATAGGCAAGGCGTATATAAACCATGTGGCATCACTTTTGATTTTACATTTTTACAAACAATGTAATGCTCACAAAATTTATGCACATTTCGTGCTTCACACGGGGCCAATAAAAATGCTCATGCAATGTTTCTGAAGTCTTTTGTACCCGAAAATGTCCTATCAAACCACCTTTATGTGCCTCTCTTATCGGTAAATCCCTTATGGAACACTTAGGCACACATAATCTTTTCTCTTTAAACGAGTAACCATTTTGCCTATAGTATCCATTTTGAGACACCTTTTCACAAGCAGTATACATTTTAGAAAATTCAGCATCATGCAAGTACATCTCTCTCAAACTTTTAAGTCCAAAAATTTTAGTTTCAAGAGTAGAAAATAACACATGTCTTCTAGATAATGCATCAACAACAATTTTCCTTTTTCTATTTTTATGTTTAATGACATATGAAAATTGTTCAAGGAACTAAACCCACTTAGCATGCCTTTTATTCAACTTACCTTTTCCTTTCAAATATTTAAGGGATTCACGGTCACTGTGAATTACAAATTCTTTGGGCAAAAGATAATGCTGCCAAGTTTTCAATGCACACACTAAAGCATACAATTCCTCTTCACAAGTGGGATAGTTTAGGACAACCCCATTCTCACTAGAATGAGCAATTGGCTTAAATTAAAACAGCCTCAATGGCCACATTAGATGTATCACATTCAATTTTAATGGATTTTGTAAAATTTGGTAATGCAAGAATGGGAGCATTAGTTAGCCGAAGCTTAATGGCAACAAAGGCTTGATCTTGTTTCTCTTCCCACTTAAACCCTACATGCTTTTTAACTATATGATTAAGAGGTGCAACTAAGGTACTAAAATCCCTAAGAAACCTCCTATAGAAACTAGCTAAACCATGAAAACTTCTCACTTCACTCATATTTTTAGGTGTAGGCCACTCTTCAATGGCCTTAATCTTTCCCCCCATCCACTTGTACCCCTTTAGCACTCACAACAAATCCAAGAAATACAACATGGTCAATGCATAAAGAACATTTTTCAAGATTAGCAAATAATTGTTATTTTCTAAGCACATGCATTACAATAGTCAAATGTTAAAAATGTAAATCAATATTAGTGCTATAAATCATAATGTCATCAAAATATACCACAACAAACTTGCCCAAAAATTCCCTTAAGACATGGTTCATTAATCTCATAAAGGTGCTTGGGGCATTAGTTAGCCCAGAGGGCATCACTCGCCATTCATATGAGCCATACTTAATATTAAATGCAGTTTTCCACTCATCCCCTTCCCTTATCCTAATTTGATGGTACCTGTTTCTTAAATCAATCTTAGAAAACACACAAGCACCATGTAACTCATCAAGGAGATCATCTAACCTAGAAATAGGATGTTCGTATTTGATTGTGATATTATTGAGAGCTCTGCAGTCTGTGCATATCCTCCAAGTTCCATCCTTTTTAGACACCAATATCACGGGAACAACACACGAGATCATGCTCTCTTGCACCCACCCTTTGCTCATCAATTCTTTAACTTGTCATTGAATTTCTTCAGTCTCTTGGGATTGCTCATGTAAGTTGGTTGATTGGGTAAAGAAGCTTTAGGAATGAGATCAATGTGTTGCTCAATTCCCCTAATGGTAGTAGTCCATTTGGGATTTCTTTTTGGAACACATCCTTATATTCCTTCCAAAAATTCAACACTAACAGGAAGAACAGGTTCGTTAGAGTTGTTAGCAATCAAAATATTACTTTTGTAATACAAAAGTAAAGTGGCTTATTGGCCAACAACACCTTCTTCACCTCACTCTTTCTAACCAAACAACTTGTTTTGTTCTCAAGTGTTTCACTCTTGCTTCCCTGATGATGGGTTTCACTCTTTTTCTTTCCATTCTTTTTATATGTTTCACTCTTTTGTCCTTTCTCTTGAATTCTTCCTTCTTTCAATTTTATTTGGTCCTCACAAATCTCTCTAAGAGATAATGGTTTAAGAATAATTTTCTTCTCATTGTGTATGAAAGAAATATTATTTGTGAACCTATCATGGATTGCCCTTGTATCATATTTTCGCAGTCTCCCTAATAGGATATGACTTACCTTCATTGGAACTATATCACATAACACCTTGTCAGTATATTTTCCCATGGAAAGGCACACCTTCACTTGCTTATTCACGATCAACTCTCCATCTTCACTAAGCCATTGAAGTTTGTATGGCCTAGGATGTGGCTTAGTCTCCAAATATAATTTGGACACTAGTCTAGAGCTATCCATATTGGTATAACTTCCACTATCAATAATCAAAGAGCATAATATTTCATTGATATAACATCTAATATGAAAAATTTTATCTCATTGGGATTGGTCCAAAAGTTGTAGTTGACTTCCCAACAACCTCCTAATCATCAATAAATCACCTTCCATTGCTTCCTCCTCGTATTCTTCACTAGCTAAAGACTGATGCACGTTGTAGAACGCACCCCAAATTAAAGTAGGAGGCGAAAATTTGCAGTATAGCTAACCTAGGTCATTCTTCCCAGGGAACACTCAAATGTTCCCTTAAAATATAGGGGTTTTTAATAAAGTATTTAAATTCAATAAGGAAAAAGAACTTCAAACAAAATAGAGAAATTCAAGTAATGAAAAATTAACCCAATCTCCCTTCAGTTCTCCCAAATCCCTCACCGATTCCTACACACAATCCAAATTACATCTGTGGGTTAAATAGACCAGAATCCCTGCATATGTTTAACATTCTGAATACTCCACAATCATGAAGCATTTAATCGAACACTTAGTGTGCCAAATCAATACAATCGCCTGGTGAGCAACAATGTCGGTTCGACTTGCTCCAATTTGGAAATTCTACAACACATTCCAATTTGAATGTATTGATTCAATTACAAGATTAATCCAAATATTAAATCTAATAACCAAATTAAAACAACAAATGAAAATGTAATTTGTGAAAAGAAATACAAAATATGAACCTAAGCATTAACGGAAATGGGAGAACCTTCAGGCACCGGATTGAGCAAAGAGGTCAGCCACTCATCATCATCGTTGGCATCCCAAATTGAAGTAGAAAGAACATGAATTAAGAGAAAAAGAAAATGCAGACGTGAAGAAGAAGAAAAGAAAGAGGAATTGTACTCAATATGTTGTGTAGTGTGGCTATTGTAAAAATAAAATAAAATGTATACTCTCTTTCTCTCTCTGCCTTACAATACGTCTAACCAAAGAAAAATCCTGATCCTAATTCTTTTGTGAGATCTAAGGTGGCCCAGACCTACTCTATGCTGCCCTAATTTGATCTAACATTAATGATTTCTGCTCAAAATGTTGTCTAGATTTCGTATCCAAACTTCAAGGTTGATTTTCTCTCTCTCTCTCTCTCTCTTCCTTACAATACGTCCAACTAAAGAAAAACACGTAATCCTAATTCTTTTGCACAACCTAAGGTGGCCCAGGCCCCATTCTATGCTACCTTAATTTGATCTAAGATTAATGATTTTGCTCAAAATGTTGTCTAGATTTCGTATGCAAACTTTAAGGCTGATTTTGTCCACTTTTCTGTTTAATAAAGTTTGTAGATCTTTGAGTTATTTGCAAAATAACATAAATATAAAGTAATCTAAGGTTCGTAGCAAACGTTATGAATAAAATACAAAGCATACTCAAGTTTGAAAAAAATTCCAGAAATTATAGCAAATTGAATCAAACCTTTAATTAAATCCCATTTAGCCCAAATACAGAAAAATGGTACAGGACCTATTAATTACTAACTGATTTATCATTATTGTTATCATTATTCAACAGAAAAGTAGTTAAAATAAATAAATTTCAAATTACCCCACTTATCCTTTTACACTACTTAGCAAACTCTAAATTAGACAAAAGAAAATAAAGGCTAAATGGTTGAGACTATAACCCAATTCATTCAACAAGCAACCAATGGAAAAGTATTTGAGCAAGGAGGATTAAATCAAAATTTATTTTCAAAGGTTGGTCAACATTGTGAGAATTTCTCTCTATTTAGATTAATCAATTTATACAACCAATTATGCAAATGACAGTCATGTATGTTGGCCTTCCAGATAGTGTATCTCTCTTCCTCTCGAGTGTTTAGGAAGGTGTATAACACTCAAACCATCTCAATGAACATTTCCTTACCATAAGCTTGCAAGAATTCTAATTCTCCACTTTCGAAAAACAAGTTTGCATCATTCAAGAGGACTTTATTAAGGTTGCAATAAGGCTAAGGTAACAGGTAGGAATACATTTTTATTTTTGTCAAGTGAGATAAAATCCAAAGTTATTAAAAAAGCATGATATTTTGGCAACATCAATAAAATTAATAATGAACGCTACCCAATAATTGAAATTACTCCAACCCAAACTATACAATTAATGTCACTAAAATTTGTTGAAATAAATGACTATACAAGATCAAGATTTTTCTTCTCTCTTTCTAAATTTTTTTTTTGAATAAACAAAAAGAGGATGAAACTCTCATAAAATGAAACCCATGAACAATTATAAGTTCTAGAATCCATACACGATCAATCAACCTTCGACTACACTTAGCATTTTTGCACGTCTTGGGCAACCCCCACACTCAACAATTTACACAACCAAAAGAAAACCATCATGCTCACTTAATAATCAAAGGAAAAGACAAAAATGGTTTTATGCTTAGGCTTGTAATGAGCTAAATGAAAGAATGGGAAAATATAGGCTCAAAGGGGTTGAAAAGGGAAAATAATGGATAAGATGATTGTATGGTCAAGTAGGTTAAATAGGAAGAACACTTCAATCATAATTATGCAAACAAGTGAACATAAAGCTGCAAAAAGGATGAGATCAAGTTCTAGAAAACAACATCAATGAGAGACAATGTCACACAAGAAGAAAGGAGAATGATATATAGATGAATTCATTCATGTAGGCCCAAATAAGCTCACAAAGTCGTAAAATGCCATCACATACATAAAAGCCAAGCACACAATCAGTCAGACACAATCATCAAAATCCATATAAGAGATAGTCCAACTAAGTGAATCAACCAAAAATCAAGTTCAGTTTAGTTCTTAGCTCAACACTAATCATGGGGATAGAATGCAAAAAGGGTGTCAGTCAAACCAACAAAAAAGTGATGTAGATTCTAAACACATGAGAATGCAAGGAAACAAATAAAATGAAAAACAAAATGCAAAAGAAAAAAAAGAGAAAAATATGAGAGGACTCCATATTTTTACAATAAAGCATCCATGCTTGGGTTACAAAAATGAAAACCTTAGTCACTTATGATGGCCTTGGGAACACCAAACTTGCAAAAAATATGGGTACTAACAAAATTCACTACAATACTAGAATTAACGTGGCTTTTGCCTCAATCCATTTAGGAACATAATCCAAAACAGGTAAGATGTAAGTAAAACTAGAAGAAACAGAAAATGGTCCCATAAAGTCAGTACCGCAGACGTCAAATACATTACTAACTTGAGTGTCGAACAATCTGTTACAAAAAAATCTCTATTTGACATTTTGGTAAGCTCAATAACCACCTTTTACAAGATTCAACTCAACCAAAGACTCTACTTTCTCAAAGTCTCTAGAAACTCACCTTAAACAACTATGTTTTAGGATTTAGGATTTGAGGAGAACAATTATAAAAAATAATTATTTAATGAAAGTAACATTTTAAAAGTACTACATATAAAAAAAGGTTAATACAGTGAAAATTTTAATTATTCTTTTGATTTTTGTTCAATTTAATCTTTCTTTTTATTTAACCTGTTTAATTTAGTTCCTCTATAAAAAAAACCATCTAGATCTCTTAATTTTCAAAATCATATTCAAAATCATAGATCTCTTAATCTAGATTTCTTAAAGTTTGTTTTTGTCAAACTTTAGTTCAACAAAAATAATTGTAAAATTGACACGTTTCTCTCATAGTTAATGCTATGAAAAACCATATTCAATTGATTTTAGAAAATAAAGAATTCAATCCAACTTTCTTGTAATAAGAAAAACAGAATCAACAAATTAAATTAAGAGAAAAAAAAAGTAAATAAAGGAAAAAATAGAATAATTTATAATAAAATCTTTGAGATTTCTTAAATCACGTTTATATCTCGTATGTTTTCACAAATTTTTCATTATTACAATATTTCTAAGGAATTATAATCATATATATATATATATATATATATATATATATATATATATAATGTTTTAAACTATTGGAAAAAATGTGTAAAATCTTAAAAAACCGAGGTTTGAATGTAGATCGAGAAAACAGGATAGAACACCAAGCAACGTTAGTCTAATTTACTAAAAATTAAATTAATAGGATCTTATTTTCGTTAGTGTGTGGGTAAAGCGACTAAGCTAGTATCTCAAGACTAGATCAGAGATCCTCATCTTCCATTCCACTTTTCGCCATCAAACCGACTTGGTTTTTCCGGACCTATCTCTTTTCAAAAACGCATCAGATCAGATCCAATCCTCTTCCGATTGGGATCGCCGCCGAGTTCATGAGCACGCCAGCGATTTCAGGGGTAACTCTTCGCTTTATCTTCGATCAGATTCTAGAAACTTCTCGATGTTTCGAACCTTCCCCATTTCAATTTCCATTTTTTGTTGATTAATTTTCGATGGCAGGGCACGGGCCTCTTCACCGGGTTCACTCGGTTATGCAAGGGCCTTGCGGCGGTGCTGGTATGCGGCCACATTGCGGTTCAGTTTTTCCCTTCAGTTGTTACCTACGTCGCTCTTATTCCCGCCAGGTGCCGCATATTGCATAGTTAATTAAAACGTGTGTGCGATTTGTTTACTTTGCACAGTGTTGGTTTTAGTTGTTGAAATTTTGAAGCATGGTTGTGTGGAGGAGGGTGGAACTTAGAATGGAGAGGGGCAGACACTACTATGTGATCGTAACGATGGTTGTGAGATCCTACTTAAATTCCAGAATTTTTTCAAACACGTATATATGTGCATGAATGACATTGATTAGGAAAATAGTATTTAAATGAAAAGTGAGATATGATTAAGGGTTTATTTGGATGAACTTCTCTCTATAAACGCTTCCTGGGAGAAAGATAGAAAGACAAAAGTGGAATGAACTTCTCTATAACCTACATTAGCTTATGTACAAATTAAGGATAAAAGTTTAGGGAAAGTGAAAGAACTTCTACATATAAGCTTATGTATAAGCTAAATTTAAATCGGAGGAAACTAATTTCAATTTTGCTTCCTATATTTATCTTCTGAAAGTACTTATGAAGTACCTCGTCCAAACAGGTCCTAAACTTCAGTGGAAACACTAAAAGATGGTTGCATATAATTGGGTGATCATAACTTAGGTCAAGGTACAAGTTAGTGGCTCATAATGCAAATGGCGTAAGTGTTTGACGAGAGATTATAACTGAAAGATTAATAGAAGGCAGTGGCTGCACACTAGCAGCTGTTCCACATGAAGAACTTTTAGCAATAGTAAAACAGCAAAATTGATGTGTCGAAGTGTGAGACACTTAAAATTGTGTTATTTTAATGATGATTGTGAGATTCTAGCAGAGGTAATTTGTGTTATTATGTGATTGTGTTCTTAAAAGGAGCACTAGTACAGGTAATCTGATATTAAAATAGTGCAGCGTACTGTTCACGATCCTTTTTGATAGCTGTTGGAAAAAAAAAAGTTATCTGGATAGTTATTCCAATGTCATATAGAATTATCTGTATAGTAGTTACTCAATGAAACAAAGTCCGGCAGTTGTTTGGTCTCTTTGTGATTCCTGTGGCCCAAGTGTATTGGGCTGTGTTGTTATCAGATAAACACATCTAAAACTAGGTGAAACAAGTAAGGACTCAAGGTTGAGCCTTGATGTAAACTTATCTTCATAGGAAGCCCTTCAGAGTTTTGCTTCCGTAAGATTTTACACTAGTAGTTACCCCATCGTACTTGTCTTTTATACCTAGATATTAGCCATGCAAAAACATGTTTTCCACACCCTTGCATTATTGCATAGCATTTCCTTTGGAATTTGATTATATGCTTCTCCAAGTCAATAAAAAATATATATAAGTCTCTTTGAGTCAATAGCTTTCTATCAACCCCTCTGAAATATGAATAACTTTAAAATGATGTGTTAAGGTAATTGAACATAAATTGAAAGGAGACTAGGATTATAGAAATCAATTTGATCATGTTCATTTGTTTTATAAGTTCTCTTTTTTGGTAGTTTTATACAATTTTGAACGTGTTCATTTAGATCCTCATTTATAAGCATCTTTTATTCTTGTTGAAAGGCTTGATTCAACCACTTCAAATCTTCTCAAAAGGCCTGTTGTGGGCCAACCCTACTTGATACATCTTGAATCCCAAACCATGTGGATTCTATTGATTCCCTTGCTATTAATTTACACTTAATATTTTTTACTAGATCTTTGTATTATTTTTACAACCCATACTATGAAAACAAGCAAAAAATACAAGTAGGAAGGGTTGAATTGAGTTTTAAGAATTTTTAAGAACTTTTTCGTGAAGCTTTATTTGATAGGCATTAAGAAATAAGATTCAAGCAAGTTTTCTTAGGAATTGCGTCTGATGAAGAGTCCTCAGATGCAACTTCAAATTGACAAATGCACTATCTAAAAATTCTTTCAAAGATCTTTTTTGTAAATCTCTCCTTCCAAGATTAGTTATAGATTAATAACATGTAATGTAAAAAGGATACAGGATTAGAGAGATTTACACGGGATATTTTTATACTGAAAAGTGCAGACTATGTTTAGTTCTTGATCAACATGATCAATATTTACTATGGCATACTACCGCTACAAGATACAAGCATTATTTGGACCCAACCACTTCTGGCTAACTTGAGTATTCTTTGGACCCAACCACTTCTGGCTAAATCTGAGCATTCTTAAACCATAGTCACTCCTGGCTAAACCTAAGTATTCTTTGGAACGTAGCCCCTTCTGGCTAAAATCACAAGCATGGTTTGGATATACCCACTCTTGGTGGTTAAATATGAGAATTCTTTGAACACAACCTTTCCTGATTAAAACAATTTGATTACAAAGGTTGTGATCTCAAAGATTAGGATTTTCACTCACTAAAAGTTATAAACATCCTAAGACAGATACAAGATGATAAACACTCTTTTAGGTTGTTCTCAAAGAGTGTTTTTCCTGACAAATACAAGGCTAAGGATTTCATAGGATTACAAGAGCTTTAAGTTCTCGCCATCATAGTTGTTGTCAATCTTTCTTCTTCAAAGAAAAATTCTTTATAAAGCGTTGAGAAGGAAAGAGCCATTGGAAATCTCTTTGGAGTCGTTGTGAGGCGTTCGAGCCTTTGATTTTTGTTGACTATCATTTGAGCACGTATTAAGTGCTCTTCATGCAACATTGAATGCATGTGGCTTCTTTATGCAACTTCTCTGATACACAACATGACTTATCAGGCCTAGACAAATAACTTCTTTCTTCTCTATGTAAAGTGAAAGTCCTGACACTACTAGCTGAATTCGCAGCATTGACATTCTTCCTTTTTTGTTTTTTCTTTCCAGAGAAGCTGCTTGTGATCTCAAAGATTAGGAGTTTCACTCATAAAAGTGGTAAACGACCTAAGACGAATACAAGATGATAAACACTCTTTTAGGTTGCTTTCGAAGAGTGTTCTTCCTCACAAATACAAGACTAAGGATTTCTTAAGATTATTAGAGCTTTGACTTTCTCGTCATCATTGTTGTCAACCTTTGTTCTTCAAAGACGAATTCTTTATAAAGAGTTGAGAAGAAAAAAGCCATTGCAAATCCGGTTGAAGTCATTGTGAGGCTTGCGAGCCATTCATCTTTGTCGACTATCATCTAAGCACGTTCAAGCATGTAGATGCGTTAAATGCTCTTCATGCAACATTAAATGCATGTGGATTATTTACACAACTTCTCTGATAGACGACATGACTTATCAAACCTAGGTAGATAGCTTATTTCTTCTTTAGTGTAAAGTGCAGGTCTTGACACCATTAGCTGTCTTTGCTGCATTGACATTCTGCCTTTTCTATTAGATGAAGAATATAAGCAAACTACTTGCATATGTTAGGCTAAGCAAAATACTTGTGTTTGACGAGACCTAATGCTTATGCTTTGTTGTTTAAAACCAAACGAAGGGTTTGTTGAACTTTGATTTAACACATACTCTTGAACTAACCTTTGTTAGGAGGTTTAATCCACCCTAGCTGCAATTCTTGAACTCAGAAAATTAAAATGGCCTCTTCAAGCAAGAATGAATACTATACGAACCTAGCAATTATCAGCTAAATTGTAAACTCATAGTGACTAGCATAACATACTACTTACCTTGATATCTCAAAATCTTTAAATACAATGAGTGTGTAACAATGGTCAGATTTAAAACTACTCAACAGTCAAGACAAATATACAGAATTAACAAGTTGTAGTGCAAGAGTAATATCTATCTGTTCTAAAATGTAGCGGTTTTACAAAAATGTCAAAACACATGTAAAGTTGAACTCTGGCGTTTACAAATAGACATAGAAGAGTTTTCAAACTTCTAATAATTGCTCAGTAATAAAACCTTTTTCCCTTTTTTGTTATACAAAATGCAGACAGAAGGAAAGTTTTCAAACTTACAATATCTATCTACTAACACAATTCCTAGTTTTAAGGAATAGGGTTGTTTTTCAGACAGAACATGAAATTCAGATTTTGTTAGATTATGTTAGTATGTATAACTGAATCGATACAATTCATTTTGAGTATCTGCTTGTTCAGTTCTCCATAGCGTGATTGTGTAGTTTACCTTTCCATTAATATTTCAAAATTCTTTCTTAGAACTTATTTTCCTGTTCTGTTCATTTTGTAGGACAATCCCATTTGCCTGGAATCTCATTACTGCTGGTTATGTTGAACAATCTATATATGGGGTATGTATATTCTCTTTTGCACACACTATTAATTTATTACCTGACTTGTAAATCCTGCTTTTAAGAAAAACTTTTCAATTTTTATAGGTAATGATCAGCACATTGGGTCTCCTGTTTATTGGGAAGCTGCTTGAACCAGTATGGGGCCCAAGGGAATTCCTTAAATTCATCTTTGTGGTTAATCTTCTAACTTCAGTATGTGTATTCATCACTGCTATTGCCTTATACTACATTACAAGGCTGGAGACTTACCTGTATGTATAAAATACAATCTGAGATCATTTTTTTTTATTCTGCTGCTCATGATGTTTTGTCTTATTTTTCTTTTAGTGTATTATATTTCTCTCTTTCTCACACCTTGTGCTGCATTGTCTCTCCACTATATAATTAAAAGCTAAATGGAGGCCCATTTGAAGTGTGATTAATAATTGTGCTTTTTTTTCTATGACATCTAGAAAACATTGTTTGTTCAGGATATCAGCTAAAATCAATACTTAATAATAATTAAAACAGAAGTTCCGTTTTGGAGGTCCCCCACACAGGCTATCTGTTGAATCTTCACTGACATTCTATTTTCTTTTTCCACCTTGAACAAATTGGTTGATCTTATTGTCCTCTTGGAATGTTCTAGTTACATGCCACTTTCTGGATTTCATGGAGTTATATCCGGTTTCTTGGTTGGCATCAAGCAAATTATACCGGATCAAGAGCTTCCTTTGATCAAGATAAAAACAAAGGTTTGATACACTTATCCTCTTCTTCTTTGTTACTTATGAGCAATAATAGGTTTATGAAAATGCCCTAAATTTGTTGCTACTTCCATCTCTTCAGTGGTTGCCATCTATCAATTTATTGCTTTGCATTGCTATTAGCTTCTGGACACTAGAAGCTACAGCATATCTACCTACGATTATATCTGGCACATATATAAGCTGGATTTATCTTAGATACTGGCAGCGGAAACCAGAAACAAAACATAGGGGTGACCCGAGTGAGGATTTTGCTTTCTCCACATTTTTCCCCGAATTTTTAAGGTAATTTCGGCTTAGTTTGCAGAAAAAATGATTAATTGTTGAATTGTCTTTCTAAAAATGAAGAAAATTTTATTTATTTTTTATGTTTTTACTGTCGTGTAGACCGGTTATAGATCCTATTGCATCAATTTTTCACCGAATGCTCTGTGGAAGGTCTGATACTTCTAATGATGGGCAAGGCTACAATCTGGAAAGTGAGCCTTTACCTGGTTCAGATTCAATTGAAGCATCTAGGAGAAGGTGATTCTATATTCCTGTTGTTAATTTTGATTGGATCAATCAGAAATTGCACCTGTGAAGCATGTCATGTGGAAAAACCAAATAAATAAATAGTAGAGGTGCTAGTGTCCAATCAGATTTTTGCATATTTGGTTGCCTTTTTTATTTAAATTATTATGTTCAAAGAAAGAATAGACTAGTTGTTCGTAAATGTTCTGAGTGCATGCTTTTTCTTGTTTTATTTTATCAAAATGGAGAGTGTTTTCATTCTCATGTTTCTAGTTGCCATTTATCTTTCTGCCCTCCATAAAAGGCAAATATAGAAGGAAAGGTATTAGAAACAAAAGCCTTGCTTCAGTCTACTAATATTTAAATTATTTGTCATGTAATGATTGGCTTAACAGAGACCTTTTCTTTTGGTTTGGAAGCTAGTGATATCTAAGTTATACTAGAATCTATGTAATTGATCATTTTAGGTGTTCCGTTATTGCAATACTAACTAAAGCAAACATACTTAACTAATGGTGGAGCACTATTTCAGATCAAGAGTGGAGCATTATTGGGAGTGATTCTTTTTATTTCCTTGTCTTCATATTTTAGCATTATTTTCAGTTTTAATAAGCAGCAATAGGAACTGTTGCATTGTTCTGCATAAAAATAACTTGGCATGGCAACTGGTATTGTTGATTGATGCAGAGAAAGAGGTGCTCGAGCGCTGGAAGAACGATTGGCTGCTGAGAGGTTGGCTGCTGCGCGACGTGAGTTGCAAAGAGAAGCTGAGGAAAATGTATAAGAGGTCGTACAGTAATTAATTAGAGAATTTTTGTTTAGGTCAAGGGAGATTTAATGGGCATTTTGCCTTGGATAATATTTACAACACCAAAGGTTACTCTTTTGTCAGATAAATATAATCTACTTTCTTTCTGTGCTCTCTTTTAGTTGTTATATATATTATTTTTGTTTTTTGTTAGCTTTTTACAGTCTAAATTCAGGGATTTAAATCAGTTAAAATGATATTTATAATGAATAAAGTACAGGAGTTTCAATATGAATGTGAAAAAAATTTAAGTTTGTTCATTTTGTTTGTTCTAATATATTATTGGTTGTTGTAATATATCTATTTTATTGTTTTGTTTAATTTTGTCATCTCAATTTTGTAATATAAAATTATACTATTTTAGTGTTTATGGTTAGGATTTTTATTATAAAGCAATGCTGTGATAAAGAAAATATTATATTATTAGGTCACATGATGCTAACGGATATATTATAGGGATGTAACATTTTTTATGTCAATACAACATTGGGGATGAAAATATAAAGTTTTACATAAAAAGAACAAAATGTAGTTACATAGTTAATAAAGGATTAAATATGTTTTATGTATAAAAAAATTAATATTACATTACGTGAGTTATTTTTTCTATAAACTTCGTAATCATAAAAAATCTTTGTTATTATATAAAAAAATTAAGATCATATTTTTAAAATTTAGATTATTAAATTAATCTATTTAAAAAAAGTAAAAGGACCAAAAGCAAATTTGAAATAAAAATATACTTCTTTTCCTTTAATGTCTATTACAAATTAATATTTAACATTTTATGTTATTTTTGTAATTATTCTAGTCGCTTAAGTTTTTTTTATTGCTCTTGACTAGTCTAAATAGAAGTTTTTTTTCTCATACTCCAATACCTTGCATTTGTACCTTTCCTTCTATGTATTCCGACATCAAATTTAAACAAAACTTGTTATTATTAATTATTTAATATTAAATCTTAATGACCTAACAAAAACGTTATGGTTGTCGAGAGTGTTAGTTTTTGTGGACCGTGGTTTTTTAACAATTGTATTGACTCTCAATTGAGTCTTTCCTTATGGGCACACATTTACTAAATTTCCATGTCATAAGTAGATTACTTTTCGCATCCTCACGATTTTACTTTTGGCATAAAATTAACCTTTCTACCCAGACTGGATACAAGGCCCCAACCTTGAGCCAAATAGGCAAAAAGGCTTTCGAGGCCTTTTAGGCTTCTTGTATTAAACTTCCTGTGCTTCTCATTAGTTAGTATAAGTCCTGTGGATATGACGTGGGTTACTTTTTGTTCACAGCTGGCACTACCTCATTGGATTAATGGAACTTCCTTTACAAGTTTCTTATTTCACTACTCATCGTTTCACTTTGCTCACCAACATTCCAAGGGTTTTAGTTTCTCTTCTTCCTCAAGAGGTACGTCCGTCGCCTTGTTAGTTATCCTCCATATTTTGCTTGCTTATTCGTTGTCTTTTTGTTTCCCTTGCAATTACTATCTCCTTTGAGGTTTATTAGGGTTTCTCTTTCTTGATCTCCATCGATATGGCTGTTTACCAAAATAGATTCCCATGGGCCAATGATGATTTACTTTACGAAACTTACCTTTTTTCTATTGTTCAATCCATAACCTCTCTTCGACAATCTTGTGTTTTTAGCAAAAATGACGAGCATGATATTAGTATCGTTCCTTGCTGCACTGGTGAACCAATTTGTAATGATAACGGGGTAGATACTGAAAACCCCTTTTGTTTTTTCTATGTCGCTACTTTTACGAAAATAGGTCTCCAATTGCTCTTAGATAATTTTGAGAAGCATGTTTTGACCCTTCTGAACATTTCTCCCGCCTAGCTACACCCTAATAGTTGGGCCTTTATTAGAGGTTTTTCTATTTTATGTAGTCATTTTGGCATGGTTCCTTTTGCAAACATGCTATTTTGTTTCTTCGAAAATAGGATTTATAGCCGTAAACTTTGGGTTTCTATTAGTATTGTGGGTGGTTGTAATCTTTTGTCCCTTTTTCAATCTTCCTATAAAAACTTTAAAACCCATTTTGTAAAAGTTTGCGCTTCCAAACAATGTCCTACCCTTGATGGGTTTCCCTTATATTGGTCCCAACCCCTCATCCTCATGGGACAAGATCCCTAGATGAACTTGATTAGGTTTGACCATTCTTTGTTTTCTTGTTGGCAGATAAAAGACTACCCTTGATAAGGATTTGGTTTTGCAGACTTTGGGAGTTGAGGGCGGGTAAGAAAGCGAAACACACCACTGAACCCTCTTAAACCCCGAGTGAAAAAGCTCCGAAGAAGGGAAAGGGAAGCGGAAATGGGTTGCTGAAGACCCGAAAGTTACAGTTTCTAATGAGCAACCCCTCGTTGGGAAGAGGGGAAAGAAAGTGGTTGAAATTCCTCCCTCTCCTCCTTCTACACATTCGGTTCCTCCCACACTTGCCTCTTCCAATCACCCAAGCACTGTGGTTGTCTTGTCTCCCAACAGTTTTTGGAATTTGGATTTCAACTTTGCTCGCCATAGTCAGATAAGTAGCTTTTTGTTCGATGAAGATGTTGCTACTCTCAACAAGGAGAGTCTTCCTACTCTTTAGGAAGAAACACATAAGGCTAATTTGTAAAATTTCGTCGTATCTTGTGTTTCTTTAGAGTAAGCACAAGAGAACACTTGGGTGGAGAAGAAGTTATCCACTTGAATTGAAGAAGCTCAATCTAAGCTGCCGATTGTGAAGAAGGAATTAGGAGCTATTCAGTTGCAAGCAAAACAACTGATGGAGGGTAATGAAATTCTCCAAGTGCGCTCTTATAACAAAGCTTTAACACAGAAGGCAGTTGACTTGGAAAAGAAGATTATTTACTTGGAAGATCAATTGGAAAGTGAAAGGTAGTTAAAAGAGAAACAATCTGACGAGTTTGCCACCAAGGAGGAAACATTTTTATGACAACTAGGCGGGCCCTAACTCCCAAATGGAATGGAGAATCTAAACTGTCTAACCCTAATGTAGAGACCTCTTTACGTCTGCGTCTGGCCTAGTTAAAGTGGCATCTGGTGCAACTCAGGTCCATGTAGTTGTTGGTCCAACTAGCGTCGAGCATAGTTGCTTTCCGTCAATTTTATCTTTAATCTTCCTCTTTATAGGCTCCAATCCTACTTTTCTTGACCCAATTACCACCTATTCATTTATTTGAAAAGATTAATGTGATCTAGAGTAAAATTTGATTGAAAACTGAAGTAATCAATTATTTATAACAAGAAAACAAATTACTTATAAAACAAGAGAGTTAGCAAATTCCATGCTGAGAAAGAATTTATTTCATTACGAAAATAAACCCAAAAATATTATAAATTTTTTTTATCATGGATCAATGATGATGGTGGTATAATAGTCAAAAAAACAAACAAATATACCTTTTTTTCCATAGGAAAATGTTTTGAATATGTTTTATTTAACATCGTATATATGAAAATTGGCATATTATACTTGGTAGGCCATGACGATATGATAATAAAATTTCTCATAATGACTACACCAATAAAATCACTTTCAACCACAGAAGCAGTAGAATAACTTTAATTCCTCTTCCACCTCAACAAGTAGATTAATTTAGTTCTAGATTCAAAAGCTATTTTCCAATACTTTTAAGAATCAAATATTGAGTTATGGATTTACACAACAAGCATAATCATAAAATTAATATACTAACATATTGAAAGAAAAACATTACAATAAGACATAAAGTAAGCCGAAATATGATACATGAGAATTTCATCTGATTACATATAAACCCCAACAATAATGGGTGTAAGTGCTCATAGTGATGAGAACACCAAGCAACCAATAAGCATGATGGAAGACGGTAAATTAAACCTAGAAACCTTTAAGTTGCTCCAAGTTTAACTTTTTATGATCTCTGGCCGAAGATACCAAATACTAATGTGAAAGGTTTCTTAAATAAAATATGCTTTTCAGCCTTCGCGCTCGGCCAACAAAGTGGTGTCGGGTGTAATTGGATTATGTTGTAGTTTCAACGCTTTTGGCCCAACTTTTAGCAAAGTGGCGCTCGACCCACGTTTCTTGCGCCCGACCCAACTTTCAACATCAATATTCCAATTTTGGCCTTTTTGCTCTTGAGGGGTTCCAATATTGCCTTTTTGACCCAAATGCTTCCTAATCATTACTGCACAAAACTAATGAGATTTAGAGTAATATTCAATGAAAAACTCAAGTAACAACTTATTTATAAAAGAACAAATTATTTATAAAACCATGAGATTTAGCAGGTTCCAACCTTGGAAATATTTTATTTCATTATGAAATTAATCCCAAAAACTTCATATAGTTTAACTCTATCAAACTCTCCCAAAGTTAGAACCTTGTTTGTCCTCAAGCAAAAGTAAAACTTGGCAAAGATGAACAATTAGTCAACATTGATGTAACAACTCAAAACAAATTCACCAATCACATAAAAAATCAATCACATTTGTTTCTCCTCAAATCAACTCATGAATGAATAGTTATACCTCATCAAATCTCAACTATGGTACTCAAATGTAACTGTAACAGAAAATTCACACAACAACACACGGCAATTTATTATCAGTGAACAACCAAAGGTATTATTCCTTACTGAAGTAAATTTTTCACTCAAGCACTCTAGTATCTTAGGATGTATTTTCTCTCATCTATCCCTAATTTCCACAATTTAACTTTGCTTTTTACTTCTAAAGACAAAAATTTTCAAAACATGCAACACCAGAAGGACTTTTATTGGGTTATAATCTAGCTGGGCTAAGAATAAAAACTGATTTTTTTGGATAATTACAAACACTTTAAGCAAAGAGCAATTAGATCAATCAATAAATTCAAAATATTTCACCCTCTTTTATTTCAATCCAAACCAATAATCAACTTTTCCCACAAACTTATTTATTTGAATATCTTATTTATTATTATTATTATTATTATTATTATTATTATTATTTTTATCATTTTTTTTCACAACCTTTGATCTCCTTTTATCCCTTTTTTATAATTTTCTTTTTCAAATATTCTCCCCCAAACTTAAATAATATTAAGTTCCTAATCTCTTTGCTCTCCTAATTCAAAGTAGTCAAACAAAGTTAATAGTTTCAAGAATGAAGAACAACATCTTTTTAAAAGCTCAAAAATGGTACAATTGTTTTATTCAATAAAAAGTTTGGCTATTTGGCTCTAGCTACAATAAAGATGAAACAAACATGGCCTTGATCATATTTAAGCATGTAAATAATCAATAAAGAAACTCAAGCAAAATCAATTATGAATAATCAATTATAGTACTTACTAGAATAACTATGAAGCTCAAAATTTCACATAGTTATACTTTCAATACCAAAAGTTGTCACATAATATGCCATAATAATGCATTTTCAATCACAATAACACAAAAGAGTAACCACAACTTAAATATTACAAGAACAACCTAATCCATTCACAAATCTCAATGAAAATGCATACTCAATTTATCATCAAAGATTAATGAATCACTCCAAGTCATTCCTCATTGCATTATAACTATTACTAGCCAAGTTTCCAATTATTCACAAAAACAGAAAATTAACAAAAATTGAAAAATAAAACAAAAACTGCAAAATAAAATAAAAAAAGAACAACAAATGAAAAATAAAACCCCCTCTAAATATCTCTGAAAAAATTGCTCCTTTCCTTCAGCATCATCCTCAATTTGCCTCACCCCTCCTCCAAATTGGTCGTGGTCCCTAGGCCAAATAATCTTTCAGCAATGAAGACTAAACCAACTTGCAGAAATCGACACTTGTGTCGGGTGTAGGTTGTATGGCGTAGGGCATAACAACTCCTGAGAGCAATTTCTCTAAGATGTGCTAATTGAGAGCATTTTAGACCACCAAAATCCTACGCAAACTAGTAAAAATAAAAATAAAAACAAAACACAAAACAATAAACTGATAAAAACAAATTCTGGGTTGTTTCCTATAAAGCATTTTTTAACATTTCGAGCCTGACAATAATTTGTTCAAGGTGGATGCATCCTAGGTCATATCATTCTCCTAGGAACAATTTTTGCTTTTCTAGATTATGGGATTTCAATCTCCACAGTTCCATCATCTTTAACTTCCTTGACAACCCATAAACTAGGTCCTTTTGAATAAAATTTCTTCCAAAGAGATGTCATCTTTGAACTACCAAATATGATTGGTAGGACCGATCTAAGCTCAACTTCCATCAATCCTGAATCAGTGTGCCACTTGACCTTCTCCACCATGAAAAGTGTTTTTAAATTATAATCACCAAGTTCCTCAGGCTCCTGCTTTAGTGGAGTAAAGCATCCGAAAACTTTCTTCAGCTTGGTTGAGGTGTTCACCTTTACCAGTATAAGATAAGGAAGCTTTATCACAAGTGGGGCTTTAATATCCTCTTTCTTTTTTCTATTTTCTTATTTTTCTATATCTTTTTTCTTTATTTTTCTCCTCTTTCTTTTTTTTTCTCTCCTCTACCACAATCTCTTCACTCATTTTTTTTCTCTATACTTCCTTCCTGACTTACCTCTCTCTCATCAACACTATTTTTCTCTCCGTTACTCAACCAAACCTTTCTCCCACTTTTATTGATAAATTTTTACACTACTCTTGGGTATTTGCAGAGAATGAACCCTCTTGATGGTTTGTATTTATTTTGCCAATTGACCATCTGAACCTCCAAATTCTTAATAAATGCCTCTATATTCTTCTGATTTTGAAGGAAGAATTCCACAAATTTTTGAAAGGTATCTTCCAATTTATTGACACTATCATACAATGATGGATATTGTTGACTTGATTCCAAAAATAATTAGCTTCTTCAATCTGAAAACCACTAGGCATTTGGCAGTAACCTTTCAAGTGATTGCCTCTACAAAAATCACGCCTCATAATTGGTTGAATAGGAACTGATGTTGAGGTAAATTGGCCATCTGTTGATTGAGAACCTCAACTTGTTGGGACAAGAGCTTGTGCTGGGCTAAGAAGCATCTTGAGAAATTAACTCTAACACTCCTCTCTTCTATGTTTTTTTCGTCCCATACTGATTTCTCGATCAGTAGAAGCCGTAGAAAATTGTGATTGTTTCTTCTGTAGTTTTGAACAAAATCAAGCCACCATAAGAAGCATCCAAAATCATCTTTGTTTGCAGTTGAAGCCCATTACAAAAAATATGCACTTGCATCTCCACTTCAAAACCATGGTTGGGACACTTTCTGAACAAAACCTTGAATATCTCCCAAGCTTCACTCAATGATTCATCAACACTTTGCACAAAAGTAGCTATGGTCATCTTTGCTTCTGTATTCTTGGATGGCAGGAAAAAACGGGCTAAGAACATAGTCTTTACATCCTTCCAACTAGTCAAATTTTGGTTAGACTGTGATTGAAGCCAAACCTTAGCCTTTCCAATATGAGAGAATGGAAGTAATCTTAAGAACAATATCTCCTCATCAATTCCCGTGAATCCAACTGAGCCACACAACTCATAAATGTGTACAAATGAGAATGTGGATCGTCATGATCCAAAACAGAAAATTGATGTGAGCTGATCAATTGTAAAAGAGCAGACTTCATCTAAAAAATCTTCTTATTCATAGTGGGCCTCACAATGCTAGTGAAGTCTCTAAGACTCATATATGTGATTGAGCCCCCTATAGTCCTCCTCTGATTCTGATCAACCATCTCCTTTTTCAGAAGAAAATTCAATTTCTGAGTATCAACTTGAGTAGAAGAAGATTGTATTGTATATAAAAAAAAAATATACCAAAAACTAGGAAAACAAGTTAGTCCAAATAAATTATATATGCAAAAGCAAAAATAAAAATAAAGGAAAAACTGAAAAATAAAAACTAAGTCTGAAAGAATTATAAAGGTAAATTTTTTATATATTGGAACACAAATTCCTGGCAACGACACCAAAGACTTGTTAGCAAAATTTGCAATGAGGCAAGTGCACCAATCGAGCAAGTAATAAAATTATCGTTCTGTCCTAAGAGATTTATGCAACACAAAACAAATTATACGATTATAATAAATTTAGACTTAAGAAATGACTCATAATTTAAATGTTGAGCGGAAAAATAAATTAAAATAAATCAATATTTTTAGGATTTTTGTATCAACACTTAGAACACAAAAAAGGGGTAAAATATGAATATAATGAAATTCTCAGGGTTAGATTTCACCAAACATCACTCTCATGTATGAAAATTGTTAAAATAAGTGTTTGGCCTAAGTTCAAGAGGGGGGGTGAATTGAACCCTTTTGAAATCTTTTCGCAAATTTGCTTTTCAATGTGAGAATACAAAATCTTTAAAGAAACTTAGAATGCAATCTGCAAAGGTTCAAACAATTTACAAATATGAAA
>Ga0099825_1001870_pt1 | contig 27384 bp, 17 predicted proteins | sample SiratroredBW_FD_76838 | JGI IMG/M metagenome (GOLD analysis project Ga0099825, IMG submission 76838) | Root nodule microbial communities of legume samples collected from California, USA - Siratro red BW | ecosystem: Host-associated > Plants > Roots > Nodule | place: USA: California | collected...
AAAATCTCAAAAAAAAAAAAAATAAAATACTCTCTATTCTCACATTTTTTTTTTAATATATATAATCTCATATTTTTATATATATATATATATATATATATATATATATATATATATATATATATATATATATTCATATTCATATAAAATATTTATATAATTTAATAAAAAAAATTTACAAACAAAAAAATAAATATTTATTTTTTGTTCATATTTTACTTTTTAAATCTTAGTAATTAATTTTTGTTTTAATAATAGTTATATATCAATTATATTTATCATCGTATAAAATATTCACATACAAACGTTCACTGATTTATATAAATAAATGATGATCTTGTATAAATAAAACTAACTGCCATTTAATTGCCTATAGTCTTTACATAGTATAGAATCAATATCAGTTACATGTTGCTTAAAATCAGTTTGGATAATTTATAAATAATAGTACGTTCATTGATATTTAACTTTATGTGGTTTAAATTTTTGTGTTAAAATAAATTTAAATATGATCCGTTAATATATTTATTCTGAAAGTATATTTTGGCTCTATTTAACAAAATCGTATTACATCCTCGTTGATAGGGTTAAAATTTACATGAATACATTAACAAAAAAAAATTTAAATAATTTTTATTAATAATAATTATAAACAGAATTTTCAAAAATATCATAAACTAAATATCTCTTTACAAAATATACTGCGTGTATCTTTTACAATACATCTAGTAAAATTATTAAGTATGATAAAATTTTATCCAATAATTTAATATATTTAGATATTTACTACTTAACTATACTCAAATGTATTTAATATAAACTGGATTTTCAAAAATATCATAAATTAAATATTTTTTGCGAAACATACTTTTACAATACAGATTCTCACTTGTTTTGTAAAATTATTATGTGTGACAAAATTTTATCCAATTACTTAATATATTTAGATACTCAAGAACTTAGATATACTCAAATGCATGCATTTGATATAAACTGAATTTTCAATAACTATGGTTTACATAAATATTATAAATTAAATATTTATGTAACCCAACTGTGTAAACTAAATCAATATAAGATGAATTCTTTTTTTGCAAGAGACTAGTTGGTTCTAGCAACAACAATGTCTTTTAGAATTGTTCCTTGATCGCTCTTTTCTTGACATTCCAAACGCTCCAAATTCCACTGTCCCAGGAGAGGAGGTCTACACCTCAAGTCAGTTTAGGATTAGAGTGTACAGGAATATAAATCAAAGTTTAGAAGTACCTTGCTTAAGGTGACTAAGCCTGTATTTATAGGCGTAGTAGTGGGCTTAATGAGTTTGAGTCCATTCTATTGTATTTTGTTATTCTGTTATGATTCTATAACATAATTAGTTATGAGATATCCAGTTGTTATTATAATCTGGTTGTGCTTTGGTCAACCCTATAGTACATAGGCCCCCAAGTCCTCGAGGGCGAGTAACGACCGAAGAGGATTTAATATTGAGTAGGTAATGATTAGATTTGTCGCTCGCCGTCCGAAAACAGGTGATAAAGGTGGATTTACACGCACCTTTTATTGATTTGCGTGTGTCCCATTTTTCGAGTGTGATGTGGCAACTCCCTTCATCTGAATTATTAAAAGTTGTAATAATACACCTCACAGTCTGTAGGTGTGAAACTAAAAAGCCGAGAAGCTGATATAAACAGATAAGCTGATAGAAGCTGAGAATGAAGCTCTGATGAGCTGAGAATGAAGCTCTGATGAGCTGAGAATGAAGCTCTGATGAGCTGAGAATGATGCTTTGATGAGCTGAGAATGATGCTCTGTGAAGCTGATGAGCCAGCTGGATGAAGCTCTGATGAGCTATTTGTGAAGCTGATGAGCCAGCTACAAAGCTGAGAAGCCGAGATGTTTATACACCTCTCAGTGTGGTGCTGAGATGTTTATACACCTCTTAGTGTAAGTCTACTCACGTGAGCCATGAACATCGAGAGTCGAGAGGTCTCAGGTGAGCTATGAGGATTTGGACTTCTACTTTCGGTCGGCCGTAATGATCACGGATCGTGAGGTCTCATGGTGAGCCAAGAGGACCTGATGCTGAATGATCACGGATCGTGAGGTCTCATGGTAAGTCAAGAGTACCTGAAGCTGGAGCCACCTTTCGGTCGACCATAATGATCGCGAATGGATGTCTCATGGTAAACCAAGAGTAACTGAAGTTAGAACCATCTTTCGATCGGCCATTATGATCGCAAATGAAGGTCTCATGGTAAGCCAAGAGTACCTGAAGCAGTAGCCTATCAAGTTTCCTGTCAAAACCAAATTAAAAGATACTGCATATACTAAATGTGTTATTTTAAGCCAATTATTGAAATAAGATAAGTCATATTCCAAAGACGCAGTTGCCAATTTTTAAGATCAAACCGGCAAGACTGCAGCTTTACAAGTGGAATGTAAGTCAACACTTTCCTGATCCCAGAATATGGGGGATAAATGAGACATAAGATAATGTTGCATAGTTAGTTGAATGTGACGATTGGAAAGTACTCAAAACTTGGGTTATTGACATATGGCAGCTAGTAGTCTCTTAAGAGTAATAATATATTGAAAAATAAAGAAAGTAGTTATGATGGTGGTGGTGAGCCACGGGGATGCCCCCTGAAAGAGATAGGGCCTGGGACCGTTTCGTTGGTTGATGAAGGTTGATGAATTTTCTCAATTCCTACGAAGGCCATGACGATGACAAACAACCTCTTAAGGGTGACTGTAGAAACAGTGAAGAAGTGAAGAAGTGAAGAGGTGCTTTTGAGGCCTTGAGATTGAGGACGAACAATTGAAGCTACTTCGTAGCTTTCTCTTTTTCATAGTCTTGAGGCTGGTAATTAGGATCATGCCCTTAGTGCTTCAGGAAGAATGCAACTCCCGATTGAACCTAGCATGACCAATCGATTTATCCATGTTGGAATGGATTTCCCCATCAGCTTGTAACAGATGTCTCTGCAGAAGTGGTTGCAACTCTCAATTAAGTGATATGTGTCAGAGTTGTGGTTCCTATGAGTATTGACTCCCTAAAATTGAAGCCATGGCATTGTCGAGGTTCAACCTCAAAAACGTCACGTGTTAGGTAGTTATGAGCTCCAAATGCATATTCTGCACCATGAAATTCTACACCAGATGGGGGCTTATGTACCCCGCAAGAAACTTAAAGGGGAAAGTGTTCCTCCTTATGACAACAAGAGAACTGTTTTTGTAGGCAACCTCCCATTTGATGTGAAGGATGAAGAGCTTTATCAGTTATTTTGTGGTATATTCAACCGAGATTTGAGACTCTCTCATGCCAAAGCGGATACTACCCCCTCTGAGAGGCCAAACCCATGATCAGCACACGTACCCCTTCTAGAAGGCCACACACATCATCAACATAAGCTTCGGGTACTCCCACAAAGAAATTTCCTGTGACGGTAATTTGGGGTACTCCGTTCTGCATTTAGGGTAGTTCCAGAGGGCGGTGCCGGAGGCTGTGGCGAGGGAGGTGGTGAAGCCATTGGCAGCGCGTGCGATGAGGTCTAAGGCCTGACGGTGGGTATCCGTGGCGGAGAGGTCTAAGGCCTGACGGTGGGTATTCGTGGCGGAGGGAAGTTGGATCTTAGTGGGATCCATGTTGTGCGCGTGCAGAGGCTGGGAGTAGGAAACATGGTGGACCTGCATGGTGGGTGTGGCATGGCATTGATCGAGATGTTGTGGAGGTGCATGGCTGAAGCATAGTGCAGGGAGGTGCACGACCGCGTCAACGAAGGAGGTGGTTTTGTCGCTGCCGGTTTCGTCAACCACGATGGTGGTGCATTGGACCTTGGGAGCAAGGGTGAGGTCGCGACTCATTCCATACGACCCTGAGGGAACTAGCAAACCCTATAACGCAGCTTGGTAACTAGGTATCCAAGTTTTGTTGTGTTCACCTTGCTCCATCTGAAAGATAAGACACAGGCGCAGATTAGAAAGACACGTACAAACTACACCATTATAATAATCCATATGCGCTTCTTCATGGGAGGATGGTGGCGAGAACCAGACAGTATTTGCATATCACCCATGCTGCCTAAACTCCAACCAAATCTCTTTTGTATCCATGTTCACCCTTACTCAAACTACCAAAAGTAAATAGAGTCACTAAAATAAAATCTCAAGAAGAACATTTTAAAGATTATATCATTAGATAGAGCGAAATGCATTAAAATATTAAAAAATTTATCCACAGATACGCGGATATGCAGTCATGCAATTGAAATCTGAACAAAAACATTCGGTGATAGATAGATGCGATAGAATATTAAAATATTAATTCTTGCAAAAGGCAGCGTTGCCCTCAAGGTCGTGCATCATTGTTAGGAGAGAAAACAAAAACCAAAACTGAAAATAACATAAAACAATATGATAAAATCGAAATCTTATTGATTTGATTTGATCAGCATAAGTAGTAGTACGATTCTTGATAGTTATAATTGTTGTTACGTGAATTTCGGTTCTACGGTGAGTGTTAAAATATTTTGGTGAGTGTTAAAATATTTTCGTAAGAGACTGGTTGGTTTTAGTAACAACAATGTCCTGTAAATACTAAATACTCTGAGGTGTAAATTCTTGATAGTTATTATTTTTGTTAAGCCAATCTCGGCTTCGTGAGTGTCAAAATATTCTCGTAAGAGATATAAATTAGAGTTTAGAAGTACCTTACTTAAGGTGACTGAATCTGTATTTATAGACATAATAGTGAGTTTAATGAGTTTGAGCCTATTTTATTGTATTTTGTTATTCTGTTATGATTTTATAACAAAATTAGTTATGAAATATGCAAGTGTTATTATAATCTGCTTATGCCTTTATCAACCCTTATACTACAAATTCAATCTGAGTTAACTATCAAATTTTTCAATACTGAAATGTAACTAATGAATAATCATATTAAATTTCATTTATCTTTAGATTCATCCTCGAAACCAGTAAATTATAACTATAAAAATTATAATTATATATAGTACACCAAACGCATACATGTCATCTACAGTGCTATTAGTTAGATATTGAAACTATTTAATTTTTTAAACTCGTGCAAAACTTAGAAATATGTTATTTTAAAATATATAGTAATAAATCACTTTAATAGTATACGAAATGTTTTTTTAAAAACAAAGGACTACAAAAAAAAAAGAGTGTATTTAGGAAAACAGGTAACAGCAGCAATAAAAGGAATAAAATAATACTTTGTGGAATATGGAGTACCAAAAAAGCTGCATAGGAGGGAACGCAATTCTAACGGCTAGCCCATTCAAATCGCCATTCAAATCGAACAAGATACACAAAGATTCAATTCAGTTTTGATATGATTTTCCAACCAAAACCAACAAAACCAGGGTCAAACCTTACCATTTACTCGTTGACCCTGTAAAGGGCAAAACTTTGGTTCTTTCTCTCTAATCTTTTCAATCCAAACACTCTTTCTGAATTCTTGCTTCGGTTTTGTTCGATCAATTGCGCCAATGGATCACCCTCCAGCCATGGACAATTGCATTAAGAAAACCATCCACCCAGCAGTGGACAATTGCATTAAACAAACCATCGACAATTCCTTAGGCATTCCTACACCGTCGGAAACCCTAGAGGCCAAGCTTCGAGCTTCTCAAGACTCCGAGTGTCGTCTCCGTGAAGGCCTACTTTCCCTTGAACCCCAATTGAAGCGCAAAGACCACCTCATCGCCTGCTTCAAGGTTTCTCTGTTTTCTCTTGATTTTCTTTTGAATCTTTCTCTTGTCATTATTTTTCTTTTTGAAAATTTGACGATGGGAGTTCTGGGGTTTTTGGAACAGTATGAAGCGATTATGAACGCGCGAGCTCTGAAGAAATTCGTGGAAGAGAATCAGAGATTGGCGGGGGAGTGTAATGGTTTGGTAGCTCAACGTTGTCAGTTGGAGAATGAGTGCGTGCTGTATGATAAGGACAGGGAAGCCTTAATGGAATTCGGGAATGACGCTGATGAACGGGCACGGAAGGCGCAATCCCAAGTTCTTGATTTGCAAAGGGATTTGCTCTTGATGCAGAATGAATTGAAGAAATATAAGCATCATCTAAAATTGGTTTGTCATTTTTTCCCACCCTTTGTGAGTCTAAATGTATGCATTTCCTTCTAGGTTCTAACATAATTAGTGGGTTGTAAATTTGATGTGGAAAATATTGGAACGTTAGTTATGGGGTTTTGAAGGGGTTTTAGTGTAATTGTAAAGGCTTCATTTTTATTTAGTTTAACGGCTGAGAGAGTAAAGAGGTTTGGTGGATTAGTTGTTAAATTTGAACATTGTAGAGGTCTCTCCCGCTGGATTTTAGAGCTCTGGACATCATCGAATCTTTGTATGTACTGTTAGGAGAGACTTTAGCAGTAATTTAGCCACCATAAGTTGGATTTGCTGATATGATGTGTTTTTGTTTCAAACCAGTAACTGCGTTGACATTAGTATGAAATGAGTTTTATCTTAGCTAGGAATGCATTGGTTGCCTAAGAAATTGAGATTATTTGGTATGCTCTCTGCATTATAACAATAATGCATTATGGTGCTGTTAACTCATCATATATGATTGACTTTTGTAGGCAGTTAATCTGACAATGTTTATATTAATGTAGTTTTACTACTGGCAAGTGACATTCCTTTTCACCTAAATATTTTAATTTTTTTCTCTGAGTGTAACATATCCTACATTCTGTTCTATTCCAAACTTCCATTATCCTCCTTTCCTTTTCCTTTAATCATGAAATGGTAGGTAGCTTTAGCAAATTTTGGTTCCTGAAGTTGCCAGTGTTGATCCCAGTTATTTGTGTTTTCCATGAAGGTTCAGTCTTCTCGTTGTCCACCTGGGGAAAATAATTTACTTGGTTCTGTTTTGGCATCACTTATTACTAGAGATGATGATTCTACATATGCATTCTTGCAAGCAAACAGTGAGAATGACTCATGTAAACGGTTGCTGAGTGTGTGGAAGGGGTGAGTCTGCTACCTCTCCTCATTCTCTTCTTTTGTTTCCTTCATTTTCCTTTTACTCTATAAGCACTGTTTTCATTTGGCCAATTTTAACTGTCATAATATTCCCTATACTTAAAAGTAGAGTATTTGGAATAACCAAAGTCAATCCCTATTCACACTGCCTTCTTAGTTTTTGTCAATTCATTCTTACAAGTCTAATTCTTTTTCTTTTTTTTTTTTGAATTTGGTAGCTTAAGCCCATCTGCTCTGAGTGTTTTGTCACTTATTGCCAAAGTCAAGTCACTTGAGAAGGAAAAGGAGCATCTGAGAACTAACCTTCACAAAGCCGAAGAGGAGGTAAACTTCAATTGGTCCCCAATTTTTGGTACCATTTAATTTTTTTTTGGATGTTTTGATTATTGATCAATGTCTAAGTTTGCATGGTCTGCCCAGGTCAAAGTACTGTTTGATGAAAATAATGTATTGGAAAAGGAGAACAAAAGGTTACTGAGGCTATACAAGGAAGAGAACCATCCTGAATCTGATGGGAAACATACCCACAGTCCATCAGCCAAGGTGAGTTATTTTTATAATTTAAAAGAAAAATCAAGGGCTTTATTTGTATAGCATATGTGCATTGGCAGTTCAAAAATATTTTTCTGGGTTGTCTAATATTTATATTTATTTGGCTTTTGAATTTTACAGTCAAACAAGAGAAAGTGTAGCAGTCCGAGGACAAGCAGCCCAATGAAGAAGTTTGATTTGGACGATCAAGATTTAGCAAGACAACCTTTGTCTCCCTTACGACATAACTCCCCGGATTGTAGGATGCGTAAGAAGTAACGGGATAGACTATTAGAATTTGCTTCCACTTTCAAACACTCATCCTTTAAATCCACAATGAATTAGGTCATGTATAAAGTTTCAACACTGTTTCTGATTTAACAATAGTAGCAACTCTTATTTTAGTTTTAATCAAATTACTATTTTATTTACATCCCACTTGTATAAGTTTACACATTTCTCAAATTTCATTCCCTCTGTTATGTTCAAAGTTTTATTTACAGATCGATTTTTTTTGGGTTTAGAATATGTGAATTTGAATTGAATGTATTTTCATTAATATGTTGATAATTGCAAAAATTCAATTAAAGTCCCATCAAACTCAATAATTTTCTATAGATTTTGTTTTAGTAGGAAATTGCGATAATTTTCCTATTTTCTAATTATTTTATTTATAAATCAAATAGACTCTGAAAATATGTAAGGTAAGCAAGAAGTTAAATCTTACCTTCTATAATTTATTTCATTCAATTTCTTTGTTTTTTTAATTAAAGAAAACAGTAGTGTGCAAAAAAATTCAATTGGACTTGTTTAAAATTGAATCAAACCATTTTGAGAAAAAAAAAAAAAAAAAATAGAAAAAAACAAAAATAAAAAAAAAATAAAAAAAAAAATTTTAAAAAAAAAAAAAAAAAAGACTTGAATCAAACTAGTTTATGAAAAAAATCTGGTTTGAATTCTTAATGTCGTAGGTTCTGAGATCTCTGAACAGTAAGTAGACGAGTAAAGGATAATAAACTGAAAAATAAAATATCTATTTTGTGAAACACAATTAGTTATTTCACTTTATAAAAATGGTACAGTTTGTTGATTCAATATTATAAAGTATTAAAGTTTTTGTCTTTAATGCATAGTCCTGTATAACTGCTGATGTTTGTTTTGGACTTATGACTGTGGCAATTGATAAGAAGAATGTCATTCATAAATACCTGCATTGGGCCATTTATCTAGGCTCTGTATTCTGCACCCCATAAATGTCAACTGCACCCTATACTCCTAGTGAAAAGACTTTGATTACGCCTCCTTAACCTACCTCACATGTACTCTTCAACCTTTCCTTTTACCCTGGACCTTTTTCTTCCTCTCTTCGTCGGTGAGAGTGATAGCTGGAAGTAATTAATCATTGTTACTATTGTCATTAAAATATTTATAGTATATTTTATAGTATATTTTATATTTTTAGATTTATAGATTGCACAATTTATTATAATGTATATATTAATTTTAAAAGAATTATTGATTGCCTGTTATTATTATTATTATAGATATGGTCAAAATCAGAAGTATACCATCATTTCAAGTGCAAATTAGATAGAGATCGATATTGTTAGTCTGTATAAGGAATAAAGAATAAGTTGTTATTGCTACCATTGATTGTGATGTGTTGTCATCATCAATCACACGAGAGCATGAAGAAATTAGAATAGGAATTCTTAGGAGATCTACTGATAGGTTGTTGTTATAAAGTTACACTGACCACCTGGAAGGTAGAATGTAGAAGGGTGAAAATAGAAGGAAACTGAAGTTGGTCTGCCACAGATATAAGGTAAGTAAGTTTGGGATCTCTTATTTTCAAATTGAGCTTATGGTGCTTAACACCGGATTGTTATCACTGTGCTATGAGACCACTAATAAAGATCTCATATTAGCCTTTGTTGAGAGGTAACATCATGACGCAAACAATTTCTACCTCCTTGTTGGTAAGCTGACTATCACTCTGGATGATGTGTCCACATTCTTCCATCTTCTCATTGTAGAACAGTTTTGTATATACGTGACTTTGAATTTTTCACATCAATGTCATTATTGTTAGTATGTTAGTATTTGGAATAGATCATGAGGACAATGTAATATTTCATATTATATTATTTACATATTATTATTATTTATAAAGGGTATTATAATATATTTATAATAATTTAAGAAGAATATAAATATGCTATAGTTATTGTTTTAGAAAACCAAATTTCTATTTTAAAATTCACTTAAATAGAACTAACACAAATAACATAAAAAGAGTGAAAGTAGAACTAACACAAATAACATAAAAAGAGTGAAAGTGTGATTCCAAATACAAGGTCAAGAGTTTATTGAGATAAATTTTAAAGCATTTTACATATATTTGCCCACATAACACGAGGACAGCTACACCCTAAATTTGACCTCTACTTATCATGTCTCTCATTTCATTATCATATCTCTCATTTCATTTATAAATTGTTTTACCTTCCATTCCTCAATTTTTTTAATGAGTGTAACAATCACTCTATTTAGTTTGCAATCTTAGTCTTTCCATTTTGGATCACAAAAATTGTTTCTAGACAAAGCCTATACATGTGACATTCATTAAAAGGATAGTTTTTGCTTAAAAAATATTGAAAAAAATTTGTCAGGTCTTTTCAATCATATTCACTCTACACATGTCATCCAGAAGTATTGTGTATGTTAAACTAGTTGGTTGAATTCCTTTTGGAAACAAATTCTATTACCTTGTCTACATAATTTCTTTTATAAAAGGGAATGACACCATCTCCAACCCAAAACCTTAAGCCATTAGTTTTGTGGGTCTTCTTTTTTATATACTGCTCAACTTTCTCATTCATATCTAATACGAAATTTAGACTGACATTTGAATACCTAAGAATCTCTTTGATAACCAAATTTAAAAACTTAAAAAAAAAAAACTAATCTAATTTTAGATAAATGACAAGAAGAATTTATGACCATCCTCGTAAGAGGAAAGAAGTAACATTTTTAAAATTCTTCACCGTAGCCAAATCCAATAAGATAACCATGCAATAATCAATAACACTTTTAAAAAGATTAGGATAACATTTTCTGCTGATACAGTTTCATATATATCATTACAATAGTAAAAAAAATATACAAATAAAAGAAAACATAAAACATGAAAAGTATTTAAACACTAAAGTGTAAAGTACATAAAACTAATAAAACAGAATGAAGATCTTTTAAATTTTAATTGAGTTTAACTGTTCGGAAAACTGTAAATTAAAAAAAATAAATGGAGTGAACTAATTGAGTTTAAATTTAGAATAAATGGCATGGCAGGACAACTTTTTAAAAATGATTAAATTAGTTTGAACTTGTAATCTAATAAATGGAACAACTTTTTCTTATTTTTCATTGATGCACCCGAAAAGAGGATAGAAAAAGTTTTTAAGAGGCAAAAACAGAAGCAGGTAAGGATATAACGGTGTCGTTTTATAGCCAAGATGGTCTTATCCATTTCCCCTGGCACTTGCCACACACTGGTAGTGATATTCAAAATCCGGAGAATAGCTTTGTGAATGGCATTGTAGAGTAATGGCGCTTCTACGTGTTGTGTGCTTATCTTCTGCAAATCAGTTATCTGCTCAAACCGCTTCCCATTCCATTTCTCTCCCTTCCCTTTCCCAATCCATCAACTTCCCCAATTACTCTTCCTTTCGCCTTCCACGCTTATCTCTTACCACAACCAAACAAACCCCTAATTTCACTCTCACATGCGTTTCCACTTCCCAACAACAACCCCAGCCAGTTACAGAAGAAGAATTTTCTCGCACGAGGTTGCTCGCTCAGAACGTGCCCTGGACAAGCACCCCAGAGGATATTCGTTCATTGTTTGAAAAACATGGAAAAGTTCTCGAAGTCGAGGTTTGCTTTTTCTTTCCTCCTCTTTTTTACGGTTCTGTTTATTTAAGGTTTTTGTTTCCTGAAATTGTGACCGTTGTTGCGGTTAAGCTTTCTATGTATAAGAAAGACAGAAACCGGGGTTTGGCCTTTGTCGAAATGGGGTCCCCAGAAGAGGCTCTCGAAGCTCTCAATAAACTCGAATCGTATGTAAGCCTAAAACACTCTACACTACTTCTCTTGTTTACAAATACACGCACACATTTTTATCAGAAGTAAAGTTTGATTTTTTTTATTTTTTTTTTCTTTTTCCTTCCGTGAATGGTGCTTAGGAGTTTGAGGGTCGTGTAATGAAAGTCAATTATGCTCGACCGAAAAAGAAGAAAACGCCGCCTCCGGTGAAAGCGAATTCTGGGGTGACGTTTAACTTGTTTGTTGGTAACTTGTCCTACGAAGCCAAGTCCAAGGATCTCAAGGAGTTTTTTGATTCTGGAGCTGGTAAAGTTGTTAAAGCTGAGGTTGTATTTCACGAAAATCCTAGGAAGCCTTCAGGTTATGGATTTGTGTCATTCAAGTCCAAGAAAGAAGCTGAGGCTGCTCTTACTGAGTTCCAAGGAAAGGTAACTCCGGGTTTCTTATTTGTTTGGATTTGGATTGTTGAGTATGGGGAATGTCATTCTCACAACTTGGACCTTGTTTGTTTACTGTTTCTATAATTTGTTTGTATCCCCAGTACATTTTTGTTTTCTCAAAGTTTGTTCCACGAACACTAGAAGAGAACAGGAGATGATGAAAAGAGTTATTTCTGTTATTTTATTTTATTTTTATAACACTTTGATATGGTAACAGTTTTCAGAACTTAATAAATTTTGGATGAGAATTGTGGAATTGTTTTAGAGAACAGTTTTTAAAACAGTAAAGTGTGAAGGGAATCAAACAATTGTTTAGTGTTTGGGACGCTGTTTTTGCTCAGAGTGACGCAGGGAAAATTGTTCCTCTACAGGATTTTATGGGAAGGGCAATCAGGGTGGATCGGGGTCGGCGATTTGTTCAAAAACCAGGGGAGGGAAATGCAAAGTCTGTGGATACTCCGTCTGAGGTGAGTGTGAATGGGGCAGAAGCTCAACAGCCAGCAGAGGGGACTCCAAACTCTGAAGATACTCCTGAGTTGAGTGTGAATGGGGCAGAAGCTGACAAGGCTGATTGATATCAAATTTTCCCTGATGCATACTAATATTGTTGATGTTGTATGTCCTTGCTTCATACATTCTGATGTTTGCTCATTCTTGTTGTCAATCCAAAGTCTGAGTGGTTTACATTAACCTCTTTTACAGGTTTGAAGCTTTGTAAACCAGAGGGTCGATACAAGGAATGAATAGGAGCTAGTGCAATTATTTCTGTGATTCAAGAATGATGATATCGCCATGGAGTCAACAAATTTTTATTGTGTAATGTAACAATTGTAGGCGTGCTACTATATTCAAGAAACATATGTATATTAGTGACATTGTTTGTATCTTCACTGGTTTGTAGTTGCTTCACAATGATGTGGATGTGATCCAACGCATTCTTTCTTTATCTTCAATATATTCAATAGCATAAGAATATTGGTTTGAAATCTATCGGAAGGACGCGAAATTAAACCATTCAAACTAGAACTGAAGCTTGATCATGAAATGTATGTAATAGAACAATACTAACTGTTTCTATCAATAACATTTGAGGCGTGTTTTGTGAATTCTTTTGGAGTAGCTCCAAGACAGTTATTTGGTTTTACTTTGATAGTATTGATACAAGAGATAAGACCTGTCTTATAATCTGTGAATGATGCTCGAAGGTTGGCTTGAATCACAGCCCAAAGTCAGATTATCGCTACTGAGTTTTCTATAAATGTTGTCAACAAAAAGGGGATTCTTGACAATGCATTTAAATCTCTCTTGTATTTTCTAAATACTGCAATGTCATCAGAAATCATTGATGAATCACTTTACGATTTGGGTGATTTGATTCTGAGATGCAGAGATTCAAAATGCCTCCTTAATCATTTTTGACGCTGAATTGCACCTTGAATAATCTGAATTGCTAGAAACACACTCTGAATTGTCCTTGTGGGACTGTGCAGCGGAACTGTGCTGTCACTGTTTTTTTTTTTCTTTCTTTTTTTTGGAATTATGAGTGCCATGACTTGAATCTGGGTCTTCTTTGAAGTTTATGCTTCACTTTGTAATGTTAGCTATATAGTAAGTTGTGGCTTTAAAATGCTAATGTTTTATGTCTTCAATGTTTCATCTTAAGATAGATACAGTCTGAATTACAGTTTAGAAAATAAGTCTTCAATTCATGATACGAATCCTGATTTTAGAGGTCATGGTAAGTAGTGACATACGTATTTAGTATTTTACTGGGCTAAATAGCATCATGATACTGCATCTCTTTGAATCTCTAGAAGATATCCTTTACTGATAATTTTAATGAAGAGTGAAGTAACTGCATATTTTACATTTCTCATTTGTGCTTGATCACGTCTTGGTTAGATAAGCTCTGAATACAGTGATGTGGAGTGTTATGGAAAAAAGAAATAAACTAAAACATATAAAATGCTAATATGTTCGAGAAGGATTATCTCAAATTCGCACATGGTGTATTCCGTCACATTCTGTTATATATATTATACACGTACATACATGTGTATATATATACATAGAGAGATGTATGTGTGTGCTATTATTTGAGCGTTGGTGTTTCATATAAAATAGCACTTCTGTCTACATTGCACAATAGTTAACATGAGGCGCTTCTAGCCTGGTCAACGTGGTGGATGCTGTAAGAAGAGACACTTAATTTCCTGCATCGTCAAATGTCAACGGAACCTTAATTATCTTTAATGGATTATCAGAAGAATATGATGGTTTCATTACTTCTATTTTGATAGGTTGTGGAGGAAGTTGAAGCCTTGCTGCTGTATCAAGAAGAGCGTTTGGCGAAATACAAAGCTGTTGAAAACTATTAAGAAACATTGGATATATTAAGAAAATTGCATTCTATTAAGAAGATTTGGACACGCTTCAATGCAAACTATTAAGAAAATGTTAAAATACTGCAACATTCCTTTTAGTGGAACTGCAATCAAAATATTTCATGATATTCGTTTTAAAGCAAAATTGCATCAGTTTCCTTTTCATAATTCTACAACTGGTGCTAGATACTACGTAGCTTTTCCAGATGCTTATTTAAAGCATACATGGATATATCTTCTTCATACTAAATCTCAAACTGCTTCACACAAGCTTTTTTATTAAATATCTTACATTTATTAAAAAAATTATCTTCATCTTGTGTCCATGCATTCTAACTTTTCTCTAGTAAAAGAGTAGACACAATGGAGTTACTAAATTCTCATTCGGATAATCATTTAGATACAAATAATATAAATTTATCATATTATTCCCGTGATTCAAAACAATAACCTCCACGATCAATAATTGTGAAGGAATTTTAAGAAATAAAGATTCAAAAGTTATGTCTATACTCTCCATTTGATACCATGATAACTGAATAAAACAAATAATAAAATAAGATGCAAGGGTAAACAAACTCTTTGTCATTGAATACATTAAATTGACAAGAATCCCATATAAAATAATATGTATATAAAATGAAATAATAAAAGAGTCTGCTGCTACAGGCTTGTGGACTATGACTATTTCGATTTTTAAAATAATAACTATAACTTAAAAAATTAAAAAATATATATTATTTATTAAAATGTATATTATTATAATTTAAATAAAAATATCTGTATCCAAAAATTAAAATTAATTTTATTTATGTAAATTAAATTTAGAACTATATTTTATGGTTTTAAATTGAACTAAAATGACCATTGATTGATGTCGGAACTGATAGGATAATTTTAGATGTTCCCCATTTTGAGTTGCACTTTTGGTCGGGCTGTGGCGTCTGTTTTGCGATAGCAGCAGTGAGAGGTTCTTCCTTCACCTCCATACGTTGTTCCTGCACTCCATACCATTTTTATTTTCCCAAATTGCCCTTAATTAAGGATTGCAGTGATACATTTACCTTTGTAAACCCTACACTTCTATATATCCCTCTACCTCCATACGTTTCACACTTTTCATCTCTGAATACGCCACGACCACGCACTGCCACCATTGTTTGTTGTTACCGTCGTCCATAGGTGTCGCCGTGTCCGATGTTGTAAGTTGAAGGTAATGTATTGTTGGTTTTGGAAGAAAATGGGGGGAAGGAATGCTTCAATTCCATTTGTAGGTGAAATTTTTCACGTGCAAAAAATATATTCTGGAATGAGTAATTTCGAAATATTTTTTGCACGCAAAAAAACTATTTTATAATGGCTCACTTCAAGAATTATTTTCGGATCTGGAAATAGCTTTCGAAATGACTCATTTCGAAATAGAAGGTGTGTAGAAAATAATTTTCAGAATGGAGCATTCTGAAAGCATTACATCATTAGTTGTTCCATACCCGTTCTTTGGTCCTCTAAAGATTTCTTATAAATATATTTAGTATTGTACAACTGCTTGATTGTGGTCACATTATCTACATTATTTTTCTTCACTTAAGCAAGCAAGATGTTTGTCGACCTAACTTGACTCTTCATCATGTCCGCAAGTAATGCATGTTCATCACTTTTTAATCTTCCTACATAAGGATGACTTACTAATGTATCAGACAATGCATGATTATGAAAGTCGCAAATGACCTTTAACACCCAACTATCTCCATTAGAAATTAGTTTGCCCCTCAATTTGAAAGACAACCCACACTTCCTCGAACCATCATTACTAATACTGATATTTATTTCCTGCTTTTATTTTTGGTACTCACCACTCCTTTTACAACCTAATAACATAAATATTTTTCTTCCTTATTGTTCGTTTGTTTTGTCTCTTCTAAGTATCACAATGACAAAACCTAAGCTGAAACGCACTCCACAAACCTATTCTAGTAAAACATCTCATGTTAGAAATACTTATAACAAAATACATTACATGTCATTATATGAGATATCTAAATTCTTACACAAATTACAACATAAAATAAATTTACCTTATATGTTGTGAAATGACTATAAAAATCAACATCATTAAAGTTAATTAATTCTAATTGTTTCATATTGAACATTTTATTAATTTAATCAGATATTCTTGTCCAAACATAGTCCTTCATCCTCACATGTAACAATAACCTACATTTACCAATATAAATGAATAATGAATTCAAATTTTGAGAAAAAACATAATTCTAGAATCGTAAGGTAAAATTTAACTTTTAGAATGACTTGTTTGGGAAGTCAAAATTAATGTTCCGGAGCAGGCCATTTTGAAATGTTAATTTTGACTTTTGATAGACTGTTCCAAAAGTATAAATTCAAACGACAAAAGCGCTTTTAAAATAATCTATTTCAGAACCTAAAATTTATCTTTCAGAATGACCTGTTATATATAAAATTTGACTTTCCATATATGTCGTCATCCGAAATCTAATTTTTACGTTCTAAAATAAGCTATTCTGAAAAAACTTTTTGATTTAAATTCATACTTCCAAAACAGACCATTCCTAAATATTGAATTTAACATGTTCCAAAAGTATAACTACAAAATATATAATATGATGAAATTTTTGAATTATATAATTTAAAAATAATTCAAACAAAGGTTTTGAATTATATAGCTTAAAAGTTATTTTTGAGTTTTGAGTTGGACAATTTGGATGATTTCTTAGATATTTTCTTCAACATTACTTGCTCTCAAGAAGAAAAGTGCTTCTAAAATTGAACTCCTCACCAATAATATTGTTATAACAGCTTTCGGTAAAGGAACCTTTAGCACCAAAACACGACCTCAATTAAGGTGAAGATGGAGAGGATAATATTATATGTCTTGCAGCTTACATAATTCAGAATTTTTTTTAGAAAATAACTTTCAAATTGATGATCTTCGAATTACATAGTAATAAAATAAAGTGAAAAATTTAATATTTACGAAGATGTAGTGGAAAAATATGAGGTAGATTGAGCTGATTTTCATCTCATGTCAAATTTGAAGGTAGTGGCTGTACTAATACTATACAACAAAATTTTGGTTTCCTTAGGCGATAAAGTTGAGCTGAATAGCTGGAAAGTTCAATTCCTTTAACTACTATCATTGTTCACCTGATATTAACTGAAACCACAATAAGTTGTTGGCCCTAGCGTAGGGGCCCCTACAACCTTTGTACCTTTATTTTACGTAATGGCCGCGTCACAAAGAGGTCAGGTAAGGGCACCCTAACAAAGGACCCCATACAACCAGGCTTCAGACTTTCCTTTTAGATTATAAAACTAATAAGAGTTAATAAATTTCAATAATCACAAAAACAGCCCTAACCATTACGTAGTAATTTAAAAAGATTAAATTAATCTGGAATGATGATTCCGGAAACTAATTTAACGTGCTACTCAACTTTATTAAGTCATGGTGTTTGGTAAGCTGTTAGGATCAAGATTTCACATGTCACATTCTTTCCCAAACCCTACAAAATAAATTCTTCTCTCCGTTGCCACCTTCACCATATCTTTTTCATGCTTACTTCCTCTTTTCAGATGTCATACAAAGTTACGTGATTAGAAATAAATCATATTAAAGGCAAAATATCACAGTAAATACATATATATATATAAATAAAAGAATGTTTTTAAATATGGTACTATGGGGGCGGCCTCAGTAGGTAATTCATTCATTTTGGTAAGACCATTTTCATCAAATTAGGCAATTATTTTTTAATCAAATTTGTGTGGTTATTTTTTTTTGAATTTATTAAAAAAATATTTTTTTAAAATTACATAAATAAATAAGTTTTGTTTGAAAAACACGATTTAAAAAATAAGAAATCATGTTTCGACTTCATATTGAAAAAAAAAAATTCTAACACATACAACTTTATTAAAAACTAATAAAAATAAAAAGTAAAAGTTGTATAATCAAAACACCTTATCTTTCGAAAATACGCCTTCTTCATATTTCTGAAACATGGTTTGTCCATTCAATAATTTTTTAAAAATTTGTCTATTTTGATAAATTAAAAAAATAAATTACTCTAATTTAGTGAAAATTCCTAATTCTATGGGGTTTGGTTGGTTGTCTTTTATTTTTTAAGAATTTAGATTTCAAACACGTGATCCTATTATTACCTTTATTTAAATCCATTGAAAAGTCGAAGCTTTACATTCTTGTCCATCAACATGTATTGTCTTCATTCCTTAGGAGTGGCCATAAAAGGAGCAAAGAAATGATCTCTTCCATACAAAAATGTTGATGTGTAAGGCTTTATAATTATTAATGGTCCTTTTATATCATGCCCATATATCATTACGTGTTGGGAATTCATTGATTCATGGCATGGCTAAAAGTTTCGTAGATTAAAAAAAATTAATTTATCAAATGAAGATTAGTTAAGACCTAATAATTTATCTTACATAACGCTTTAGTAGTTGCGTCTTTGTGTAGGTTCTAAGCAACCCACATCAGATATATTGACAGGAGTTCCTTCGAGGCACAAACACGTAACTTCCAACCGTATTGGTCGGAACAAATTGCTACAAAATTGGAACTAGAAATTTCCTTAAAAAAAAAAGGATAACAGTTACATACATGCATGATTTTTCTTCATTGGCAAACTCATCACAACTGAACCTCTTAAACTACTACAGGGTTAGTCAAATGGCACTATGATTGCAACAGAATAATTCCACTCAACCACTATTCCGTATCTCATAATGAGAGTTGGAAAGAAGCCATAACAGCATCTTTTGTGGCTGTTAGGTATGAAGTGCAACTAAAGTCATATCCTCATGCAGAATGCGACAGCTGGGCCTAACTCTAACAACTCCCATCACCTTCTCTCAACAATATAAAGCAAACCCATTTTCCAATTGCATCTTCAGAGCCTCCTCTGTACTCTGTTTCCCTTCTTCCCCCCATTGTTTCACCAAATCATGGCATCCTCCACTGCTTTGGTTTTGGGTTCATTCATAGCAATCACCATGGCCCTCCCAACCCTGGCAACCGTCCACACCGTCGGAGATTCTTCAGGTTGGGCAATTGGTGCTGATTATAGTTCATGGACTAGTGACAAGACCTTCCAAGTGGGTGATAGTCTCGGTAAGAACTAGCAAAAAAATCACCTTTTGTGCTTTCAATTATTAAATTTATATAACAAGGCTGTCATTTTGACTATATCATGATTTTGTTACATAATTAGATATAAATAATCAATTTTTAACTTGATGGGACATTCATTTGTGTGACAGTGTTCAACTATGGAGCTGGGCACACGGTGGATGAAGTTAAAGAGAGTGACTACAAATCATGCAGCACAGGGAATTCAATTAGTACAGACAGTAGTGGGGCAACCACCATTGCCCTTAAGACCGCAGGCACTCATTACTTCATATGTTCTGCTCCTGGGCATTGTTCTGGTGGCATGAAACTTGCCGTCACTGTCAAAGCAGGAAAAGACACTACTCCTTCATCTGGGAAGGCTCCACCTTCTGATGGCACAGCCACCACAGCCACACCAACCACCACCACCACAACCACCGCGGCTAAATCAAACTCCGCTTCAACAAGTAGTGTCTCGTCAATTGTTGCCATGTTGATTGTTTCATGGATCTCTTTCTGGGTGTAAGAAATTTGGTCGCTGAGCCAGGACAGAGGCAGTGCTTTCAGCGTTTCTTCCATCCTATTTTATTACTATAATTATTATTATTATGACTCTGTTTTCAGGTTTCACTTATTCAGATTTATCTATGAGTACTAATTCAGGTCTTTTGTAACGTTAGTTATCTAGGAAATTTCCCATGTTGGTTTTTCTTTATTATTTTTGTTATGTATTATAGGGTACTGTTTCAGTAGGATATTTTATATATGCTCTTTTTAATGCATATGGGTGAAGAGAAACATCTCTTGTTTTAAAAACTGAGTAAATCATCAGCCTAATTTAATCTATTAAAGATGAAAGAAAATATATTTAGGAGTAGATTAGGAAAGAATGTGTCAACTTAACGTAAGTGGAAGTTAACCTCCAATATAAAAGTTTTGAAACACTACTACGCACATGAAGAAATTTTGAAAGAGTTTGTTTTTAAAAAATTCCGAATTTAAAATTGAAAGTAGTAAAATAGATTAAATTATTTTATTAATTATGAGTTATAACTGGGACGATTTTTTCTAATTTAAAAAAAAATTATAATAATCTATACAGTTTTTAGTTAGCTCATCGAGATTTAACTGAAAATTCAAATAGGGCGTTACTAATAATAAGCCTTTTTCATGTTTTTTAAACTTATGAACGACCATCCTTTTAAAATCAAATTGATTACTGATCAGGAAGGATAATTGTTTGGGGTTTAATAATGTAACCATGGTTAAATTTTACTAATTATCAATCATAATATTATACTGAAAAATGTATCAATAACTATATTATTAAAATTATTTTTTTTCTCAAATCGAACTTTGGTTAATTTTATATCTATATTTGTACAACTCGTTTTAAAGATAGGCTTGATTTAACTTAATTCACATTTTAGGTGTGAAAAATGAAAGTTAATAATATATTTATATTTAACTTGATGCGACATGAAACCAAATATACATGAAATGAATTAAGCTATTAATCAATTTTTGGTCGAATCGGGTCTGGCTATATTTAATCCATCAGTGTCCCTGTGACAACAAGATGAAATGCTTTGCAATTTTTTACATTGAACCATGTGGTAGTCTTCTAATTATGAGGCAATAGGTATCTATTTAAATAAATATAAAAGTTATGTTAAAAACTTTTGAACTGTAGAGAATCATGTAAAAATTCAATAAAGTTAGAGTAAATTTAACCACAAAAACATTTAAAGTGGAATTAAAAAAAATGTGATGTACTCCAAATTCTCACAAATATTTATTACTTACAAAATATGGAATGCCCAACTAACGCAGACACTTTTCTTCACTTCAACGATTATTTATATTTTGAACCTCCTTCAACAAAAAATTATTTTTTTTATAAAATTTAATGCTATTTTTTATTTTAATAATTATTATAATAATTTTTTTCCTTATCACAATAAAAAATAGACACGCATGCGTAAACATGTGTGTTTCGACTAACTATTTATTAAAGAATGTAAAATTTAAAAAGTTATAACTCTTATTTTTATTCTTTTTTCTTTTCAAAAGTTTTGTTTCCTTTAGTCATAAAATATCCAAACAATACGGTGAAATTTTTATGGTATTATAATTAACACATCACCTTTCATTATATTTCAATTATTTCTTTTTTTATGACCAATCTCAACATGGTCGAAATCTTTATTCACTTAAAATGGAGAGAAAGAAGAGATGTAGTAGAAAATCCTTCTCCTTTTAGAAAGTCTTGTTTATTCCTTAACTAAATGTTGGTTAATCAACTAATATTATTTGTGGTAGGTCAAATGTGAGGAATGTGACTAACACTTTTTATGTATTTCTTCTAACAGTTTTTTTTTAATCCTATCAAATAAAAAAAAAACATTAAATGGAAGGTATAAACCCTCATCACTGTAGTTACACTAATTAATTTCAACCATCAACGATGTATTATACCGTCGTTCTTCCTTTTCAAATTATTTATAAAAAGTGTGGTGGGTGACCTTGTACAAAGGGGAACATTATTAGCGAAGGGTACTTCAAGTGGTGTTAAGGTTGGCAGAGGAAGAGGTTTGTTTGGGAGAAGCTCGAAGAAAAACAACTGCTGACTATGATTTCTAATGTCCGTTGGCGCTCAAGTGATCAGGATAGGCTGGTGTGGGTAGGAGACAATGATAGCAATCAAGAGTATATTGTTAAATCCGGGTATAGTATGCTGAATAAGGAGGACCAAATGCAGGTGTCTGAGATCTTTCAGTTGTTATGGACTCTTAAGATTATTCCATTGGCAGCGGTTTGTGCTTGGAGGTTACTGTTAGATAGGCTACCAACCAGACTTAACTTAGCTAAAAGAGGTATGTAGTTGACGGACTTGTTTGCCCACTGTGTCAAGAATACGAAGAGTCAGGACAACATTTGTTCACCACGTGCAAGGTGGCCCAAAATGTTTGGGATCAGTGTGAGAGGTGGGTTGGAAATGTTAATGTCATACATGAGTCTATCACTATTCACTTTCAGAGTTTTAGTCTTGTAAGCTGGCGACAGTGTGTTAATTTAGCTTGGAAAGGGATGTGGGTGGCTATAGTAACGGAGCTTTGGAACCATAGGAATAAGGTTATTTTTAACAGAGGTTAGTAGATGCTACAGAGATTCTTACTCTAGCTCAACTCAAGGGTTAGTGTTGGCTGAAGAATAAGTTTAAGAGAGTTGCATTCTCTTATTCAGACTGACACTTTGCTCCTCTTAAGTGTCTTAATACACTAGACTAGCTCAAATGTATGTTTTTTAGGAGTTTTGTGGGGTTGTACTAATGAGTTAGTACTTTTACTTTCTTGTGTAGTAGTTTTGGTTTTTCTGTGTTGTTCAGGTGTTTGTTTTGAGATTTGAGGCCATAGTCAGAGGCATACCATTGTATTGGGATTGGTTTACTAGGAGGCTAATGGGTTGGTACTGGAACGGAAGTGTCTTTTGTGTTTGGTTTTTAGTTTAGCTTCTTTTCAAGTAGGTAGGCTTTTTAGAATTTCTGCTAGGTGTTTTACTTTTTTTTGTCTTCGCTTTTTTTCTGTAGAGTGGTATTACATTGTAGTCCTTCCTTATTTTTTCATTTTGTAAAAAAGTTGATGCATCCCTTAAGTGCTCCTTTTTATTCATTTTATTCTTGGCTGTTAAAAAAAATTATCACTTTGAAACATTGATATCAACTTTTACTTAAAAAAATCAAGAAAAAATGTTTTTTTAATACCTCATTTCTAAGTATTTTACTTGAAATAATAATTATTTTACAATTACACGGTTTACACCTTAAGGATATTTTAATAGAAAAGGAATACTATTTTATTATTATAATTAATCACTACAAAATGGATTTCTTAAAATGGGTCACTTTAAACAAGAAGTAATTATGTTACTGCCAATTATCGACAAACTCAAGATAATGAATTTTGCAAGTAATTTGAACAAAAGATTTAAAAGAACATCTTTAAAACCTTTTATATTAATTCTAGACACTCGGGGGTTGTGTTCCATACAAGAAAAGATATTCCCAGCTATCCCAACACAAACTTCCATTGCAATAAAATATAGGTTAGTTAGTTACACATTATTCTTGTAAATAAATAAAAAAAATCAATGTGTATAATTTTCATCTTTTACATTCTCCAATGTATTAGTTGTTGCTACCAAATAATGCGAGGTCATTTATATTTAGTATTGGTGCTACTTCTGAAAATTGGTGCTACCATCTATATGAATTTTAACTAGAATTTGGTCTTTCTTCATGTTTACTGTACCCTTCCACCACAAAACAATACTTTCGGCGTGATTGGTTACATGGTTCGACTGTAAAGAACGATAAACGACAACTTGTGGAATAATTGGATAAACAGGATTCCTCGCAGAGACAAGAGATTTGCTTCTATAGTCTCAATCCCAAACTTTAAGGTCAGGTTATTTATAATCATATAATAACAACATTATATAAATTTCATAATTATTATTAAAAAAATCAATTATGTAAACATATATATACGGACAGAGTTAAATCTTAAAGAAAAAATAAAAGCAAAAATAAGAAAATTGCTTTGAAGTACAGTTAAATCTTAAAGAAAAATAAAAATTGCTCATGGATATCTTATCCTTATTTAGTTTTGATGAAGATACTTAATAATAAGTAAAAGATTGTGTTCATACTACCAACAATCTTTATTTAAAATATGATGATTACTTCTTTGGGTTATACTAATTAGTTCCAGACGAAACTCAATTAAAAATTTAGGAGAAATGAAAACTTGAAATAATATTGAGGAGTGAAAATTTAAATAGAATTTTTGAAAGTCAATATATATATTAAAAAAAATTTAGAGACAAAAATTTGAGAAAGACACAACTCCTTTGATTCCTTAAAATATCCACCTACGCTTAGATGCATTGCGAATAAATTCTCTTTTTCTTTCTTTCTCTCTGTAACCTGGTTTTTATTTTGAATATATTGTTGTTTGCTGTAATAACTCGTTTTTTTTTCTTTTTCAGCCAAAGTACTTTTATCATATTTTTAAAATATTACACAAACACACTCATACCATATAACCGGTTTTAAAAATAAAAGTATATTTATTTTATTTTACAACTTTTTATGCATTAATATATTTAATTAAAACAAATTTTAAAAATCAAAACGATTTTTTAGATTCAAATCAATTATTAATTTGAAATATATAATCAGTTATATATCCGGTTGTAGAATCATTCTTTTACAATTGACAATGATTTGATCATAAAAATGACTTGGCGTTTCAATAATTTTTAAATTTGTTTTTAATTATCGCATGCTGCAGAGACATTGCTAAAGAAAAAAAAAAAAACACCCGTGTTACATTATATATATATAAAAAATTACCCATGATATTAATTTTTATAATAATGATATATTCATAAAAGTAATCACCTAAAATTTAAACGACCTAAAAGATGATTCCTAAATGAATGATAGTAAACTTTTGCAATTCATATCTGTTTTTTTTTTCTTTTTTTAAATAATACTCATGACTAAGCAGTATGTGAAAATTAAAAATGTATGTTACCAGAACAACACTAGAACTGAAAACGAAATTAATCATCTGGTACATTACAATTGCTTAATGCATTCATGCATTCATGCTGATGCATAGAGTAAAATCCAGTTGCTAAAGGAACACATGCACTCGTGCTCACTAAACAGGTGCTGAAGGGAATAAGAAAAGAGTTGTGTTATATAAGTTTGTGTGGGGGAACATTGACTCGTGCACGTGGCACCTGTTAAAGTCCACACTCCACTTTTTTCCCCATTCAACCTTCTCCAAACGTACCTTCTTGTCCAACACGAAAATTTTCGGTATTAAACGCTTCAATAAATGAAAAAAAAAAAAACGGAAAAAGAAGAACCCTAAACCCACTTCAACTGTAACTGCCACATGTAAGGATAAAAAAAAGTATTAAACGGAAGAAAAGATGGATAAATTGATAAGAGATTTAAAGAAGTATGAAAAATTGATAATAAATAATACATGATGGTAGTATTAGTTTCAGAGTAAAGGATGCCTAATGAAGATATCCCAAAAGCCATTGTCAACGTGGCGTTCCCCACTAATCATAATCACAAATGATAAAAACAAATGTTCGGTGTCTTTCTAACTTCTCTGCACAACCTCGTACCCAAATACTACTAATAACAACGATAAAAGTAAACCCCAACCATGCACAACTACCGGATCTACATAATCAACCCAGCCACGGCGGCGAATAAGATCGCGGAGACTGGTCCGGCGGTGGATACTCTGCTGTGGGGGGCGAGGCTGCTGGGACCGAAAGCAGAGGGGCCGTCGGCGGGTCCATCGCTGACGAAGGCGGGACTGTAGGCGAATGAGGAATCGGAGGAGGAGTCTGGAGAGGGGGGAGAGTCGGTGGGAGAGTCGGAGGAGGAGAAGGAGGAGTCGGAGGAGCCGGAGGAAGAAGAGGGAGTGGGGGACGGTGGAGAAGAGGCTGGAGAATTGGAGGTAGTTGGTGGGGTGGCGGTGGGGGGAGAGGCGTTGGTGGAGGTGGGAGGAGAGGCGTTGGTGGTGGTGGGAGGAGAGGCTTTGGGGGCGGTTGGAGAAGGGGCTTTGGTGGCGGTGGGAGGAGAGGCTTTGGGGGCGGTTGGAGAAGGGGCTTTGGTGGCGGTGGGAGGAGAGGCTTTGGTGGCAGTGGGAGGAGAGGCACTGTTGGCGTTGGGAGGAGAGGCGTTGGTGGCGGTGGGAGGGGAGGCATTGGTTGCAGTGGGAGGAGAAGCTTTGGTGGAGGTGGGCGGAGAAGCTTTCGGAGCTGAGGCTTTTGGCGAAGAAGCGCTTTGAGTGGCGGCGGGGGCACCGGAGGGAGCGAGAGCGAGAGCGGAGGTAACGAGTAACGCGAAGATGAAGAAGAAGGTTGGTTTTGCCATGGTTACTGGTTGAAGGAAAACAGAAGAAGATTAATTAAGAATGCATATTTGGAAAAGCGAAGGGTGTGGGGTTTATATATGTTTGTGGGTGAAACCATGTAAGGAGTTTGTGTTTGTTTGAGGTCAAGAGAGGTTTTCGTTGCTATCCAATGTTGTTTTCTCCATAGGTCCTGCAGAGTCAACCGCGCTAAACCAACCAACCTTTCTAATTAAGTGATGGTTTCCTTAATACCTTACATAATTTCATACTTCTATGTATAAGAAGTAAAATTACTAATACAATGTCTTTCTTAAACAACACACCACATGCTAACACATATCTCTTTCTAATATCTCACAAGAGTTATATCGGTAATTTACGTAATTCTTGTTTTTCTATGTAGTATTAATATAAATTTTACTAATTACTTTAGAGAGACCGATCATTAATTGTATTAAGAAGATGATATGCAGACATTTTTGGCAATTGAATGATGTCCAAATAGAAATCAATTAATTAAACCATTTTTTGCAACATAATTTTAAAATCGGTATGCAATAAGCATAGATTCATAATTAAAATCTAGTAGAAGTATTGTCGGGAAACAGGTCAAACTTCTATTATTACTTTGAAATAATCTCTAACTAAACCAAAAATTTGTTGTTGATTTGCTGTTAGCATTAAGTCTTCCACTAATCTAACAAAAACTTTCTTTTCTCGATTCTTTTGGGTTTTTTTATGTTAGTTATAAAATCAATATAGATACAAACAACATAAAAGAACTGT
>Ga0099825_1001873_pt1 | contig 27368 bp, 11 predicted proteins | sample SiratroredBW_FD_76838 | JGI IMG/M metagenome (GOLD analysis project Ga0099825, IMG submission 76838) | Root nodule microbial communities of legume samples collected from California, USA - Siratro red BW | ecosystem: Host-associated > Plants > Roots > Nodule | place: USA: California | collected...
TAAATATATATATATATATATATATATATATATATATATATATATATATATACACATACGTATAATTTTATAGAAATAATATTATAAGAATTATGTAGTAGTTATTTTTAAAAATTAAAAATTATTTAGTTATTTTGACATACAAGAGTTATTCAATTATTTATTTTTATCATGAAATAAAATTGTCCAATTAAAGATGATATAAAAGAAGTTACCAAATTAAGACCTGCTTCATATAATGGTATAGATGACAAGTAATTATGTGAGGAGGAATTTTCTTATAATATGTTTAGTATAGAAATACCATTTTTCAGGAGACATGTAACTATAAGGTTGTTATTGAATTAATTCACTTATTATTTTAGATGCATAAGACAGACTTCCATACTTTTTGCTCAGAAAAACAACATTTTGATTATGCAAGAACTTTTTATTAATAGTTTTTGAGAGTTTATTATAATGACAAAAGTTAAGGTAGGGTCAATATAATGATTACATAATTGTAAGTAATTCAGTAAATGGTTCAAAATAAATAAACTCAATCACAAGGAAACAAAAATCTAACTGTGAAAAACTGAAATAGATATGTCTTCATGAAAAAAATAAAGAATGCCACCCACCACCAGAATGCCATCCACCCGCACTGCTTTCTCCCCAACCATCTCCATTGTTGGAGCCATTTCCATCCCGTCCACCACCTCTAATGCCATCTACATTCTGGTTATCACGTCGAGGCCTTGCTTTTTCAACTTCCAAGGTATAACCTCCAATCTCAGTTTGATCGAGTTCTAGAGCTCTGTTCACACTGTCAATATCCTTGAAGTCTAGGAGAGCAAACCTGCAAATTTTGATATTTGAGACTAGAATGCTATACGCACTAATTCTTGCACTAATTATGTTTAAGAGATTTCATGGTTTCTGAGGTCCTAAAAGGAGAAATTTAAACAAAGAGGTCATTACTCTTAAACATCCTACTTCAATTACAAACATATGATAAAAATTATAATATATAAACTCAATTTCTTACTAAACCAGTATTATAAGATTGAGTTAGATTTAAAATATATTTTCTAAGATGGTAGGAGAGTATATCAGAATCTTAATAAGGATTGTTGAGTCTATCAAGCCCTCTTTCTATTCCTACAGTCGATAATTACAATATATGAACAAAATTATAAAATATATATATGTATAAGTGAATATAAACCTCTATTTATTAATTTGATTTCACAAAGTTAAATTAAGCTTAAAGTCTATGAATTCCAAAAGGATATTTTTTATACCATTCCTATGACCTGGCCTTCTACTCAGTGGGAAGTTTTATGCTCTAGGAGCCAAATGAGGGAGAGAGAGGAAAAAATATTCAACAAAGAGATAATTCTATTTGTGTAAATAAGATAGCTAAAAAAGTAAAGTAACAAAATAAAATAAGTCTCACACTACGTGTGGAGATTACTGTATAATCTCTAGATAACTTCCAACAGTTGTGTAAACAAAGTGAATTTATCCAGCTGATGAATGATAAGAAAAAGATTATTCCCAGCAAGCAGCCTCCTTAACAAACAAGCAAATAAACCTTTTCCTATTCTATTAGTCTAAGTTCACTGATTTCATTCTACAGAGTTGTACTTAATTGTTGTGCGGGATATAAGCTGTTTATGAGCCAGAGTCTCAATGTTAATAAAAATATTGCTCCAATAACTACTGCATTGAATAACGTTAATGATAACAAACGGACATAAATAAAATAACATTAAAAGGCAGAAAAATAAGATTTATTCCTTAAGTGTAATTGATAATAGCAGAAATGGCATTTGGCATAAATCAAAAAATCAATCTGCTTTTGCGAGCTCGCAATGAAGTCTAGTATCTTTCAAATTTTCACTAAACCACCATAGGTTCTACTTATTTCATTTAACAATATTATGGACTGCTGAAATATCTATGTGAAAAAACGGAGAATTAATCTCTACAAATTAACAAAATCAAATTGCATACTACTGATATAGATACGAAAAGGTTCATAGGTAAATGCAGCGGCATATCAAACATTTAACAGTATATTGTAACCTAACTTACATCAGAACAAGAACACATACCCCTTAAATGCATCAGAATCATAAAATTTCGGAATTGATATCCTCGTAATCTCTCCACAAGAACCAAAATGCTCTTCCAGGCTAGCTTTTATCTGAAAGAAAAAAGTAGGCATTAAATACAGCTAAGTACTCCTGTTAAACCAAGCAAAGAGTAAACAGAAAGAGATTCACGCAATCAGTGCAGGGAGTGGTGTAAAAGAAAATGATAAGAAAAAAAAAAAAATACCTCTTCTTCCACGAGGGAACAATCAAAACCCGTGACATATGCAGTTAGAGATTGAATTCTTTCACCCTTCTGGAATGAGTTGCTCCAGTTGCTAAAATTATTAACATGGAAACAGCAAAGGGAAGAAGTGAGCATTATACAACATAAAAGAAATCTAAAAATACAAGAGATTAAAGACTCATCTCTATTTGTTTCAAAAAATACACCTTTTAACAATTTTTTTTAAGATAGAACATAAATCATAAAAAAAAAAGATGATTAAAAAAACTATAACATGAAAGTGCCTTTTTTCCAAAGCTTATCCAAGCACCCTGGACCAAACGAGTATATATATATATATATATTACATGAGACAATAAACCACGCAAATGCACACTGAAAAAAAGTAAAATGTTCTGCAGTTCAAAATGGCCATGTTTATAAGAAATACACATTCGAACAATTAGGCAGGAATTTGTCCAAACACTGAATAATTTAGTCAAGAGGCATGCTCATGGTTTTATTATGCATGTGTAGATATTAGATTACCTTCTACTGTAGCTATGCCTTTTTTCTCGAGCTAATTCAACTCTGATGGGACGTCCAAAAAGTTCTGTATGACCCAACGCAAGAGCCTATGATATACAAGCAAATTGATTGTCAGTTCAATAATGTCTTCAATAAACAAAAACAAACAGATGACGATGAGGCACAGCCAGACAGGCATAAGAAAGCCTAGAAATATAACTTAAAACTAATTGGTATGCAAAGACAGGTTCGAACGATGAATGTAGCCAACAGCACCTAGTTAGTTGAGACTTGGTGGTTCTCGTTTCAGGCACGATAAAGGGAATGGCTTTATAACAAATGACCATTGACCAGGTTAAGAAGCAGTATATAAGTTGTTAGAAACAATATACAATGCATGAGTTAAAAATGTTTGGATGAACTTGTTAGAAAAGCTGTTTATTTCCTATTGAAAAACTATCTTTTGTTGCATACGGATTATAACCACTCTGTTCAAAGTAATCAGTAGGTGTCCTAGACTCCTAGCTGATAGATATAGTGTACTTTTTGTACTTCTCTACTTGATCTAAACCTCTCTTACCTTCATACGTAAAGTACGTAAGTAAAAAACTATAGCCCTGTCAAATTTTCCCACCCGAATTATTTTGGACATACATGAATTGTCATAAAATAATATTTTTTTCCCCATGACTTTTAAAACATGGACCTTAAAATCACAGGTCCGCAGTTTTGGAATGCTTTGTTAGTTGTTACTGTAGAAGCATGGAGTGGTTTAGATGGGTTTCAAAACTATCCATAGCATATTACATAGGAGGGGTCATACTAATGCTATAGTCATTTCAATTAAAAAAGATAATAAATTCTAAATTTGTTCTATTTATTTAATTATTTATATAATTTTCTGCTCCATTTGTACTCATAAATATCTCTTCAAATTTACTTCCATGAATTCAAACTCTCATTTAGAAGTGTTCTCTAAACTCACAGTTTAGAAGAAAAAAAATTATTTTTTTTCAAATTAAAAGAAATGAATGTGAAAAAGATATGTATTATTTAAACTGTTATGTATTAAAATGGCACAAATTTATTTTTAATATTTAAAGTTATCCCTTTAGAATTAATCCATTTTAAGTTTTCTTCAATTTTAGTTGTTAACAAATATAAAATTATGCACTTTCGTGGCTATAAACATGAATAAGGAGGTAAAAGTATACTATTTTATGTTAAATGCAAACAATAAAAAACCTCATGAGTTGACATAGTAGACATCACAGTTTCACACGATGTAAGGATGATCGATGTAGCGGGAATCGTATGATCGATCCCCTCCATGTACAAAAACTCGACGGACCAGCAACAATCACGCTACCCTAAGAGGGATTTGTCTATGGCCTGGTGAGCTAAAAGAATGTATTAAAATTCTAAAATAATAATTAATATTTACATTATATTTTTTAATAATGATATACATATATAAAATGATAAATTATGATAAAAATTTACACTAAAGTAAAATAAAATAATTAAATGATTGAATTTTTAAGACTATGACTAAGTACAGCCCAATAGTAATGTTAGTAAATAACAAATGTAATAGTTTAGTGTATGTGTAGAATTTACTAGCAAGCTAACACAATTAAAAAAAGGTATAGTTGAAAATTATTTCTTGTAGGTGTTTACTTGCCAAGATAAGTTTTCACATATGAATAACTGTCTGTCATAATTTTAAGAGTCAAATTTCAATACAGTTAAAAAGTTAGATATGTCGAAATTTCAAAAGTCAAGCTGAAATCTTTAGATGTGCTTTGATGATATAATTAACCAAAAACTACGGATGGATATTAGGAAGTGAGTTTAAGTCGACTTATTCTTACAAAACCTTACAAAACCGGCTTATAAGATGATGATATAGGATCTCCAATGCACCTTCTTCATGCCAAGACATGAACATCTCATGGGTAAGACTAAATATTTGTGGATGATTCAATAGTGACACAATAGGCTCATCAGACCAATGCACCTTCTTCATGCCAAGACATGAACATCTCATGGGTAAGACTAAATATTTGTGGATGATTCAATAGTGACACAATAGGCTCATCAGACCTCGTCAGAATAGATTCTGATATCATATTAGGAGGTGAGTTTAAGCCTAACTCATTTGCACAAATCGGCTTGTAAGATGAGGATTGCCCCCACTTATATATTTTAAATTAGCCTTATCTCTAAACAATGTGGGATCTCCAATTTTGGAAGATTCAAACCAAGTAGGCAAGTTCTAAGATTCTCTAGTTTTTTCTAAAGGGTTGACTCGTATAGAGGTGGGAAGAGGTCAAAGTTCATTCAAATCATGCAATGAAACATTAACACGCCAAAGGTAAGCAAGCATAGGGCAATGCGGCAGAGGAGTAACAATAAAAATCAAGTCATAGAAAACATAATATAAGCATTGAGTGTCAAACTATAAAGGGCGCACACCTTAATCCTAGTAGAGGGGTGGAGGGTAGACTTGATTACATTGCATAGTTAAGCACCAATCTTTTCCCATTTGGCACAAACAATCACTACTGTAGAAGTTGAGGAAGAAGTGAGATAATCTTGATATCTAAAGCTTGAGGGTGATAGTTGGAACCATTTAATTTCTCAGTAGCAAGTGTGAAATTTGAAAAAATAGGGGTATCTACTTTCGTTGGGTCAAAAGAACTATTGAAAGATAGTCAGCCAAAGAAAAGACCAAACACAAGAGAAGGTATTGGAAATATCATTTGGACAATAGAACCCATCAAATAGTGTTAGATCAAAACTGGGAGTATGGGGTTGGGATCGCCTTAGTGGTGTGAAGTTGACATCCAAAGGATGGATGGAACAGCCCCATCACACAACACCATGTGGTCTTGTTTGTATGTAATAAAAATCATTTGTGAGCAAGTACTTGGACATGTCAGAGCTAGAATAGTTGACGATGGCCAATAGTGGCCGAAAATGTCACAGAAAAGAAAGGGTGACAACCAACGTTTCCAGCAAAAAACTAGATATGTACTCAGTTAAAAAAAACTATCAATGTGGACAATAGGTGCTCAAGGTGGATCACAATTTTCAAGATGTCACATTTAGGCACTAGATACCATGTTATGAAAGAGAAAACAAAAATATTGGACGTGGGTTTATATTGGTTAATTACTTAATTATCATAAATAAAAAAAAAATATTATGCTTCCTCAAATCATATATTATAAGCTTATAAACCACTATTATCACAATAAATATAGATTGTATTTTGATTATCAAAATACATTATATAACAAAAATTAAGCAAGTTGTGCCCTAAAGAGATTTTGAAAACGATAATGGCAATAAAACTTGGATCTTAATACATTTTTACAAAACTGATTAGTACTCTCTTGCACCTCCCATCTAATATATCATGATATTCACACATTAAACTATATATATCTCTGTGTGTGTGTGTAGATTTATGACGTCAATCCATCATTCTATTCCAAAGACAAGGTCATACACTTCTTGAAGCAACCATGAACTGATACCATCATCAGAATTGCACAATTTAACAGAAAACCAACAACGATCAAGCCTCGAACACAACTAAATACAAGGTATCAATTTACTTTAGCAATCAAATAAAATAAATTTCATTGAAAATACTATATTGATAAGAAACATTCAATAAATCAAATTGCTAAGGAAGTATATGGCTTTGTTGCTTACTGAAGTACAATTATCATTCAATTACTTTTAGCAATTCTAAATGATTTGCAACACATGGTCATAAAAGCTTACCTTTTGTGCTGCTTCAGCCGTTGAAAACTCAACATGTACAAAGCCTTTATGCCTCCCTTGATGATCTGTATTTGGATGAACATAAACAATACCTCCACAATCTTTGAAGAGATTTTCCCTAAACAATCTTGAAATTAGAAAAAGATGTACAGACAATAATTGATGAGAACCTTTATTAAAATATACATACACATCAGCCTGTTGCACTCCATATGCCAAGTTTCCAACATATATCGTCTTTGATGCATCATTTTGTTCTTTCAGAGTAGCTAACGTTTTAGGCTGCAAAAGTCAAGGAAATAATACGTATATAAATGATTCAGAAATTTACATTACAAAACAAGATAATGTTCATAGTCACATTGGAAATTATGTATCTGCACCTTAAGGGGTGCCAGTGTAATTTACCCTAAAACTTGCGAACCACCATAAAATCACGGGAAACGGTGATTGGGCATAGATTAGGAGAAGAGGAAAGATTTAAGAAAATCAATTTAATTTATATGGTGAATAAACTCCTTTTATATTTTATGGGGTTGATGAAAACGTACCAAGGCAGAGAATGAGACATACATATGGTTTTTAGGGACTTGGAAAAAGCATATGATCAAATAATTTCCAATAGCTGAATAGAGAGGGAGAATTCAGACAGAAAGAAAAGTATTATTATTTTGTGGAGTGTTGCAGGAGGGAAGAAACATTTATATAACACGTAGGCTCCTCATTTTATTGTGGTGTGTGGACTCAAGATCGTTGATGTATAGTTCCCTAAGAGGTTAGAAAAGACTAAAATAGGACGACGAATATTTGCAAGTATCATGCAAAATATTTTAATTAGAGTCCCAAACTGATTTTGAATTTCGCATGAAAAGTCTTGGAAGGCAGAAAATATCAGAACGGATTTTCATTAAGAAAACCTAAGTATAACAAGAAAAAAGCATTACTAAATGTGACAAAGAAGTGAAACCATAAAGTAGAACAAACTCGATTAGGACCTGAAAATGTCAAAGAAAAGTAAAGGGCGATGCAACACTTTTAGATGCACCAGAACTATAAGAATGATGAACTTGTTTTCTTAACTGAACAACTCATAATTGAAGGACACAAGAGTACGGAGGTTACAACCTAGAAGATGCAGTTTTTCTAGACCGAGGTACTGATCAGCAAGTTCTAGATGTCAGAATTTCTGTTTATCTGCCCCTTTCATTGATCATAATTCTATCTATAAATCTTGTAAAAATATTTACAGCCATAAATAGCAATAATGGCACAATTATCCGAATTCCCATAATTAGGTAATCTAATGAACAGAGATTTCTAATTTGAAATAGACAGATTACAATCAACATTCAATACGAAACGTTAACACCAGGATACTGATTGACATCCCACCTCAAAGTAATGCAAATAGTAGAGGAGTACCAATTTGCTGATAAGAAATTGACAGCAGAGTCACGGTACAACCTTGCTGAAGATAAGTTCCTTGCCTCTTTTTTAACCACACACACACACACACACACACACACATATATATATATATATTAGTAAAACAGTTCAAGTTGTATACACTGTATCTTCTCATTATTCAAGTGCCACAAAGCGTATTTGAAGATGCAGCAATATAAAATGAAGTGTTTGGCTAAGAGAGTAAACCAAAACCTATGTACAAGGTTCTATGGGCCCTATGAGATCACAGAGAAGCTCAGTTCCACTACTTATAGCTTGTGATTACCAGAAGGAAGCCAATTCCACCTTATTTTCTATTCATTTTGCTCAAGAAATAACTAACTGGTACTGCAACCAGCCAGCCACTACCTCTGTTTCTTAGCAGATGATTAGGTACTTCAAGTCATCCCTTAAGAGATCTTAACTGTCAGGACAAATCAGTTTGGAATCAAAAGGTCTTTGTATGATGGTAATAACTACCACTATTTGAAGATTTCAGGGTAACAGTAGCTGAGTTGCAGGAGAGTTTCCTAATCACCACCGCATTGAGGATAAGCTTTTAGTTGAACAAGGGAGAGATGATATAGGCCCATTATTTCTACAGTATGTGTGAAAAGGGGAAAAATGTGTGATGCAAAAAAGGCTGAAATGGGGGGATGAGTAGGGAAAAACGCATAACCATAGAATAGTAGTACAACAGGAAGAGTATAGGAGCTGGGAGGCTGGAGCTTAGTGGAAATTGAACCTTGGAATTAGACTTCTCCAAGTGCCTAACGAGAGTTTCTTTTATTTCTTCTTCCTTGATTATTTGTAAACAGTACTATATCTCATGATCTGCTCCTTAATGAACACAAATAATACAAATATTTTAAGCAATATTTCTCTCTTTAATTGATACCTACAATTTTACTCATATTCACTCAAAAGCAGACTCCTTTACATCCTTAACTTCTTTCACACAAGCTATACACTCCAATAAGTCATGTAAGAGATAAACTTTCACCAAGCTTCAGTAAATGCTTTTTGAAATGCTTACACTTTCGTGAGGACTTTCGAGGGCTTTTTTCTCAATTTCTTCCTCGCAGTGCTCTGAATGCTCTGTAGCCTTCATGGGCTGAAATCTTTCATGCTTTTGGAATGAGTTGCTACAATTAATAACATTATTAACAAAGAAACGGTGAGAAAAGGCAAGGAAAGAAAATTATATCATGACTGATTTTTTTTTTTAAAGCTTATCCAAGCACCATAAATAGAGAATTATTTGCATAAGATGACAATTTCTTCAAACTCACAGGAGAATTATTTTACATTCATGCTACTAGGCAGGAAAAATTGTTCAAAAACAGCAATAGGCATGCCCTTGAACAGTGTTATTATACACGAAGATTACCTTCTATTCCAGGTATGTTCAATCTTTCCTCGAGCCATTTGAACTACAATGCAACGTCTCAACAACTCTGTATTATCCAACTCAAGAGCCTAACAATACAAAGGCAAAATAATTCGCATCTCAATCTCTTCACCCAGAATAGGGTTTCAACAAACTTAAGAGCACAAATGATAATGATGATGCCCAACACAGACGAGCCTAGAAATATCAATCTCAGCCCTCTGTCGCTTAAAAACTAATTGCTACACCAAGACATAGGCTCAAATCATGCATGTAGTCAACAGAACCTGAAAAGTACAATGTGAGATAGCTTTCTTTCTGTTCTCTAATCCTTGGATGCCTTTTAGCCAGTCCAGTCCAGTCCAGACAGTTACAACTGTCTAGTTAGGTCGCTAGGCTTTTATATATTTGTTTGATGTGTAAAGAAGACAGTGCTGTAATAATTTATAGATATTCAATAAAATTGCTTTTTCCCCTCTCATTCTAAGGGTCTGGTTGGTATTATAGAAAAGCAGGAAAAACTGTTCCGTTCCCTTGTTTGCAAGACACCCAAAAAGTGAAGGAAAAGAAAGTACGAGCCGCACACTAAAACGAATAATCCCTCCAATATTGAGAAGAAAGGGATCAGAACTGGGAGAAAAGTTTGAAGTTTGTGCTCATTGTATTGAGTGGCATTTGAGTTGCATGCTGCAAGGGAGGGAGAACAGTTTTATTTTACGATGTTATACTTGCAATATTTTTTATATACAAAATATAAATGAAAAAAAAGGATTTGGACAGTTAATAAATATAAATATTTTATATTATAATCCTCAGAGACAGACAAGAGGAAAATATTTTAAGAATATTGAACTAAAATAATATTGAATTTCTTTTTTCTTTAGAATTTATTTTCGATATATGTATATGAATAAAACAAAAGCGAATAATATGATTTTTGGTGATAATATTATAATATTTAAATAACGAAATATGATTAAAATATCATTTATCAACCTTTTATTATTTGAAAAGTGTTTCTTATTTTTCATTTTCATTTTGTTTATTCTCATTCATAAATTTAAATAAACAGAAGTAACTTCTTTTATTTTACACTATATTTCATTTTATTTTCTTCTACACTATGAAAACCCTTTCATATTAAAAAGGTATTTTCTACAATTTTATTTTATGAAAAGATTAGTAATCACCTCTTTATTAATTAGGGGTATTTCCCTCATACATCCATTTCCTTTCATATCAAAAACCTAAATTTACTTAACTTCTACTTTTATTCTTCCCCTTCACTTTCCTCTCTACACCAAACATACCCTAACACAGATACAACTATCTAAGAAATACTGTCGACAGCTTTAACTAGTACAGACTACATAAGGTCACAAAACTTACTCTTAGTGCAGCTTCCGCTGTTGCAAACTCAATATGTCCATAACCTTTTAACCTCCCCTCGTTATCTCTATGTAGCCGAACATCAACTATTTCACCGCATTCTTTGAAAAAATTTTCCCTGAACAATTTTGACATTGTAAACATATATACAGAAAATAATCAATAATTAATTAGATGAAAAATAACACTTACACATCAGCCTCTTCCACTCTGTATGACAAGTTTTTGACATATATTGTCTTTGATGAAGCATTTTCTTCTTTCAGAGTAGCCAAGAATCTAGACTGCAAATTCCAGGAAATAACATAATGCATAACTGTTTTGATCATTTAAACTATAGGGGATGAGCATATTGTTCAATAAGACCATTCTTTTCAATGGAAGCAGCACCAAGCATCTCCGCATCCTTAATCATTTCAAACAAGTCAACTATATACCCCCAATTACTCAACAAATGAACATTCAACAATCATAACCAATTGCATCCTGAAATACATACATTTTTCCAAGGATCTTTTGAGGCTTTTCCCTGATCTTCCTCACAGTACTCTGAACTCCGGGTCCTTTTGATGGGCTCAATTCTTTCATACTTATCAAATGAATTGCTCCAGTTGCTAAAACTATTAACAAGGAAATAGTAAGTGGAATAAATTGGTAGAAGAGATCATACAGAAATGAGCAAATACAAGTGATTTAAGGCTCATTTGTTTGTGCTTTTAAAATAATGCTTGTATAATTAAGAAACATTGATTAAAAAATCTATTATAATTAGATAAACTTTCTGAAGAAAAAATGCCTTAGTCTATTTCATATAAGCTAAAAAAAGCAGCTTATGATGGAACGGTTTTAAAAAAAGATAACTATATCATGAAAACACATTTTTTCATGGTTTATCCAACACCATTAACAAAAATAATATGCACATGACTAGACACAGTAATCCATGCGAATGCATGAGAAAAAACAAAGATGTGCCCCAATTCCAAATGTTATGAAGAAATTTACACTAGTGGTATTGAGTGGGAAATTTTGTCAACAAAAGACAATTTCATTATAAATGTACATTACCTTCTATTGGAAGCATATTCACCCTTTTCTTGAGCTATACAAACTCTAATGAATCGTCCCAACCATTTTGTATTATCCAACTCAAGAGCCTACGCTTACAAAAGAATAATTACTTTCAGCTCAACGTCTTTGCATAGAACAAGGGTTCAGCAAACATAAACAACATATGATGAAATACAGCAAAACAGCAATATATAAGAAAGCCTGGAAATATCAACGTCAGTCTAATATGCCATGTTCTGAACATAGCAGTAAGTTAATTTCCCATTAGTCCGTTATATGTTATAGTTTAACAGTAAGTGTTATATAAGATGTGTGACAGACCTGTCGAAGCAATTGAAGAGTCAGATTATTACATCTTGAACTTGTACCAGACCAAGGAGAGTCATATTCAAATCCTGGGAGATACAAATGGCTAATTGGTAGGCTAAATCACCTCATGTATGGTTTGGGCATTTTCAGACTATCATTTAGCTGTTTGGAATGATATGAAGTGATGCTGATCATTCTCTACTCTATAGTTATTCTCCTCAAGGATGTATTTGTCTCATTTTTATGTGGACGATATTGTTATCACACATAGTGATAAGAAGGGTAACTAAAACAATATCTTGCTCAAAAGTTCTAAAATAAAGATCTTGAACACTTGAGGTATTTCCTTGGTATAGAAGTGACACAATCCAAGCAAGGATGGTTTGGTGATGTCTCGGAAAATATGCTCTCAAAATTCTAGAAGAAACAGGGATGATAAATCTTAAGCCTGTAGACACACCCATGGATCCAAATGTCAAACTTGTGCTTGACTAAGGAGAACATTATTATTATCCTAGGAGATACAGAAGGTTAGTTGTTACCTCACTATGACTCATCTTGACATCACCTTTACAGTGAGCGTAGTAAGTCAATTTCTAAACTTTATGTGTCAAGACCATTGGGATGAAGTCGTACAAATCTCAGTATATTAAGAAGACCCCAAGAAAAGGACTTATTTACGAAGATAAGGGAAATACTCAAATTGTTCGGTATTTTAATGTTGATTGGGCGGGATCATGAAACAATAGATGTTTTACTCTAGAATATTGTGTTCTAGTTGGAGGTAATTTAATATCACGAAAAAGTAAGAAACAAAATGTTCGTGACAATAGAATACATGACAATGACATTAGCCACTTGTGAGCTCATATGCCTAAAACAGCTCCTCAAAGAGCTTAGATTTAAAGAAAGTTCCCAAATGTACCTTGTATTCGGCAACCAGGCAACACTAACATTGCCTCCATTCATGAGAGAACCAAATAGATTGAGGTGGATTGTCATTTCATAAGAGAAAAACTAGATCATCACTAGATTTGTCAACTCTAATGAACAATAGGCTGACATATTCACCAAGTCTTTAAGAGACCAAGGATTGATTATATTTGCAACAAGGTAGGCACATACAACCTATATGTTGCAGCTTGAGGAAGAGTGATATAATTATAGAAATAAGGAACCGATCTTATATAATCAAGAACATTGTTCCAATTATAGAAATAAGGAATTGATTCTATATAATCAGGGATATCTAGATTATGCATGTATTATTAGGAACATTTTTATTTATTTTCATACAATATCTTTGTTATTAGAGGATATCAAATCTCCTCCATATATTGTATTAATTCCTTTTTCTCAATATAAATGAAGCATCCATGTTGTCTCAGAAACACATGGTTTCATCTTAATGTCTCTCTCTCTCTCCCTAGAATTTAACATTTAGCAATATCGCCAACTATAAAGCCTCAACCACAAATAAGTACAAGGTAGCAACTTGCGCCAGGAATTAAATTCAAAAAATCTCTATAAAAATACAATGACTGAGAAAAATATTTGAACAAACCAAATTGTTAAAACTTCACCATTGAAATTTGCATGGAATTGTTGCTTCCAAAGAACAACAACTTTGAAATGATTTTGACAGTTCTAAAAGGATTTGCACAGGCTACACAAGGTCACAAAGCTTACTTTTTGTGCAGCTTCTGTAGTTGCAAACTGAACAAACCCAAAGCCTCTAGACCTCCCTTCATGATCTGTTTGTAGACGAATATCTATAATTTCTCCATAATCTTGGAAAAGAATTTCCCTGAACAATTTTGAAATTAGAAAAACAATACAGAAAATAACCAATAACCACCAGAACAAAAAATAATACATACATATCATCCCTCTCCATACTGTAAGACAAATTTCTAGCACATATTGTCTTTGATGTAGCATTTTGCTCTTCCCAAGTAGCTAGCACTTTTGGCTGAAAATTTTCAGGAAATACATTATATAACATATTTTAGGTTACTTTGCAGCAAGAGGGCATATTGTTCAGTTGCTGCTTTCTTCCTGTGAAGGCACTACCAAAAATGTCTATGTCATTAACCTCATTCACGCAATACAATCATATTCAAGGTCTTGAAATTGTGATGTTTTCAGAATGCAAGGAGAAACTGTAAAGAAAAGAGAGTTTGAATAATATTGACTGATACCTTGTGTTGTATTATAAGATATGCCATTATAAAACCTAAAACACTCACCTCTATTTACTAATAATTATAACTAAATAAGGAAACAAATCGTCAAATATTAGAAAACATGGAAATTATGAAACTACATAAACAAATTCTAAGATACTCTAAAGTATTTGAAAAAATATTGATTATATGAAATATCAAACAAGTAACAAGTAAAGTTTGGGCAGGCTTTGCTATATGCATAATGTTATGAAATACTTACGATTAAGTTCATATTTGTTGTGTATTCAAAAACAAGAAATTTGGTCCAATATCTTTGTGTCTGCCCATTGGACCCACTATACCTGGAGAATTTCTTTTGGTGAACCATTGATATCCCTTTTATAGATGATTTTACCAACAACTTCTCTGCTCACCTTTGCCACCCTTGCTCTGGTGATCTTTTTGGTAAAAATCTACATTTTTCATGGCTTCTAATAGCACTTAAGATCGACCAAAAACCGACAACCATACTCTTTTCAAATTTCCTTCTATTTACGAAGGAGTTGACAACCATACTGTTGACAGTCTTTGGTTCACGTGCTTTGCTCACAATATAACTCCATGAATTGAAAAACTCTCATAGCAATCCATCAAATGTGTCTTGATGGGTTATCATAGGTCACCAAAAGGTTATCACTAATTATCAACTACCCTTCAAAAATAGATGATATCTATTGATGACTCATCTTTTAGTCTCTTTTCTTTTTTTTATAATTCTAATACTTCTCACAAAAATGGAGTTTCCTGTTTCACACCAAGTACTATTTTTGTTCTACTTCCATCTTTGTGCAACCCTTCAAATATATCAATGTCACTCATGACCTCTTGACACTAATGCACCAGCTCTTGTGACAACTCATTATGTAATACAGGCCATGTAAGACTCCTCATGCCTTCTTCCTACTAAGATCTAGGTCGGCCTGTTGAACTTGATTTACCTATTGCCACGAGAAAAGGTGTTTGTCCAACTTGTAACCAATCTCTCCATTATATTAAAAAAGATTTTGATACTATAAACTAGGATTTTCTTATCAAGGTGCTTGGTCAATTCAGTTTTCATTCTACTTTCTGCAATTGGATTAATACTATCCTTCTGTTTGATATTCCTTTCTATCCGGGTTAATGGCAAGATTGTTGGGTATTTTTCTTGGCAAAGCGAGTTAAGGCAAGGTGACCCCCTTTGCCCTCTTTAGTTTTGTCATGCAAAAGAAGCTCTTAGTAGAGGCATTCAACATCTAGTTTAGAACAAAGATATTCTTCCTACGGCTAGTGCTAAAGGTGTGTGTTTAATATTTTCATCTTTTGCAGGGCTAACAAAAATAGTTTGACTTCCCTTTTGCATTTTCTACTGAGTATGGTGCAGTTTCAAGGCAATGGCTCAGTGTTGATAAAAGTCACTTCACTGACTCTGGTTCTAATTCCTTTAATAGGCGGATTCTGAGTATTTTGGGTTTCCAAAGAGGGGAGAAAGCTTTCACCTATCTTGGTGTTCCTACTTAAGGCTAAGTTTCTTAGACCATTGTAGCCAAAATTAAACGAAAACTTGTTTCCTAGCAAGGTAAGATGTTGAGCATGATAGGTAGTGAGCAATTGGTAAACTCTGTGATTGTAGCTAGTATTGCTTATAGCTTTCAAATTTATAGATGGCCTCTTTCTCTTCTTAAAGAGATGAAAAGACACATTTGTAATTATATCTAGTCTGGTGATATTGCTAAAGAATAACTTGTTACTTTAAAGAGGAACTCTATGTGTCTTCCAAAATCTCAAGGGGGGGCTTGTTTGGTTAATATTTGAGAAGAAAACTCTATTTATATGCTTAGGCTTGCTTGGGATTTTATATATTGTTCTATGAATTGGTCGCATCTTATGAGAACTAGATTTCTTAATAAGAGTTTTCACAAACTTGCTATATACAAATCTTCTTCTAGTTGGCATGGGATTAAAGATTGGTTTGATACTATTCAAGGATAATTCTCAGTGGATTATTAGTAACAGTAAAAATGTAACTTTTGAAATGAGGCTTAGCTTCTGGACAAACCTCTTCGTGAGCTCCTACAAATTCCTTCTAATGCTTGGAATGGTATTGGTTGGTCTATTCCTCCTTCTTTGCTTCATATTATGACTTCTCAAGAAATCCACAATATGGTGATTTTTTATGTTGAAGACCATGTTGTTTGGATTATGGATGACTCTGGTAACCTTAATATGAAATCACCCGAGGTTATCTTCAAGATAGAATAGAGTTTCATTCATGGGGTAAGTTGATTTGGTCCTTTAATATACCTCCTGCCAAGACTTGGTTCTTTCGAAACTTCTTCATCATAGGATTGTTACTAATAATATTATCCAGCCTCGTGGCATAACTCTCAGTTCTATGTGTAACCTTTATAGTGCGGCCCAGGAAAGTGAGGTTCTTTGATTGTGCTTACACTAATAAGTTCTGGACATCGATTTCTTAGGTTTTTCCTTCCTTTACTTGTCAATCTACTGAAAATATAATTGTTTTTATTTATGCTCCTAGTAGAATTGATAATCTCTTGAAGTATGCTTTTCACATCATGGAAGAAATTGGCCTATTAAATGCTAAACCAATGGACATTCCTATGGATCCTAATGTCAAATTACCCAATCAAGGAGATCCCTTATAGGACCTTGGAAAATAAAGGAAGTTAGTTGGCAAACTAAACTATCTCACAATCACTTTCCTAAATATTTCCTTTGTTGAGTGAGGTGCGCTAATTATTGAACTTCTTTGCCAAGACCATTGGGATGCAACGATTTGGATATTGAAATACATTAAGGGAGTGTTTCAAGAAAAGGTCTTTAAGAAGACAGGGGACATGCTCGATTAGTTGGATACTCAAATGTTGACTAGGATGGTTCACATAGTGATAGTGATTCACTTTTGGGTATTGTATGCTAATTGGAGAAAAATTAATATCTTGGAAATGTAATAAAATGTTGTAGATAGATTAGGTGTTAAAGCATTGTATAAGGTTGTGGCTTTAGTAACTTGTGAACTCATATGGCCAAAACAACTGCTTAAAGAACTCAAGTTTGAAAGAGGCTACAACAATGACTTTGATCCATGATAATTAAGCAACTTTACATATTACCTCCAATTCAATATTTCATAAGAGAACCAAACATATTGAGTTCGAATGTCATTTCATCAAAGAGAAGATTGAGTGAGGAGATGTTGGCACAAGTTTTGTCAACACAAGTGATCAAGTGCCAGATCTCTTAACCAAATCTGTGAGGGGGCCAAGAATTGGGTACACTTGTAGCAAGCTTGGTGCGCATATGATTTATATGTTCCAACTTGAGGTGGAGTTTTTGAGAATTCAAATAATGTATCAATATTATTATAGCCATGTGATCTGTATTTTAGAACAAACAAAATATCCTCTATTTAAGTCAAATAATTAATGCATCTATCTAAACTCATTCATTGTGTATTCAAACACATGGTATTTGGTAATATGCCTTTGTATTGTCTATTTTAAGACTTACAATTTTCTGAACAGCTTTGGAGTCTTTTTCCTCCATGTCTTGTTCACAATCCTCTGAAATCTCTGAACATCTCACCGGCTGAATTCTTTCACTACCTTGATATTTGTTGCTACAATAATTAACATGGAAACTGCAATGGAAGAGAGCATAAACGCAAGCTATTGAAATGAGACAACATAAGAGATTATAGGCTCATTTTTTTGTGCTTTAAAAGTAGTATATTTTTAATTAAAAACATTTTAAATTTTTTTTCTAATAATAAGATCAGCTTATGATAAATCTATTTAAATTTGCTTCTCATGAGGTTGAAAAAGTAGCAGATGAAACAAAGTTAAAAAAATGTCATGAGAAAGCCTTTTTTTTAAAGATTGTCCATGCACCCTGAAGAAGTATATTCATACTAGACACGACCATATATGCAAATGCAGTGGAATAAACAGAAATGTTCTCCAATTCAAATTGACATGTTTTGTAAGAAATTTATATCAATGCTATTGGATAGGAAAGTTGTCATGAGGCAGCAACAATAGGCAAGTTCTTGGTCAGTTATATGATATGTATAAATTACCTTCTATTGGGAGTATGTTTACGCCTTTCTGGAGCTAAACCAATTCTCATGCGACATCTCAACAATTCTGTATTATTTAACTTAAGTGCCTATGATTACAAAAGCAAAAACAAAAATTGATTCTTAGGTCAATCAATGCATTCAGTCAGAAACAGGAGTTCAACAAACATAAAAGCACCAATAATGACAATGCATTCCAGCAAAGGCCATGCATACATATATATGTATGTGTATGCATACATATAAACCCACACACACGCATATATGTACAAGAAATCTTCTATCAGATAATGACACTATTGAACATAATGATGCAAGAAAATAAAAGAAATTTTAGAAGAAAATTGAGAAATTGTAACAGAAACTTAGTGACAATTGTGATATATATATGTTACAACTGAAGAATTTACAGAAGTTCATATATAAGAGAGGAAGCTTCTGTCAGAAGCATACTGACAGCTACCTAATAGATGTAATAAGAGACTTGCACTGCAAGCTTTAAGTTAGAGATCAAGGAACACAAATGTCGATATCTGATCTCAATCAAACATTTACTATTAGAGATGCCATACATTCTTAAAAACTGATAGGAGGAACTTCTTTCCACTGCATAGTCATGAACCTACCATCCACAATACAATTTTATTCACACATTAACCAAATATAGCACAATTATGAGGTCGATCTATCATTAGATTTCAATGACAAGGCCGATCTATCACTGAATTCACACATTAACCAAATACGTCTTGAAGACAACCCCATCTGAAACCATGTCTGCCAAAATTGCAGGTTTCAGCAATATCAACAACAGTGAAGTGCACTGTGGCAATTTGCTTCAGGATTCAAATTCATTGAAAACTCTAGGAATGAGACAAATATTTCAATAAATCAAATTGCTATTTTTTTCATCCCTGAAAAGTAAAGTAACTGTCACTTACAACCATCTGTCAAAACCTTCCAGCAGTTATAAAATTATTTGCACAGACCACACAAGGAGACAGCTTACTTTTAGCGCTGCTTCTTCTGTCGCAAACTCAACATGACCAAAGCCTCTAAACCTCCCTTCATAATCCAAATGTAGACGAATGTCGACAATCTCTCCACACTCTTTAAAAAGATCTTCCCTGAAAAATTCAAAATTAGAAAAACAAAACAAAAATAATTGACATGCACCTATGATAAAAATAATACATACAGATCAGCTCGTTCCACACTATATGATAAGTTTTTAGTATATATTGTCTTTGATCCTGTACTTCGTTCCTTCAGATTAGCTAGCATTTCAGGCTGCAAAATTCCAGGAAATAACATGTTATAGGACTGATTTTGGTATTGTCCACTTACAGAGGCAGCACCAACCATTCTCCGCATCCTTAACCTCTTTCACACTATTGCAATAATTCATAACCTTTAAAATTTTAGCAGCTCTATGAAATGCATTACGAAATTATACATGTACGTGAGGGGTTTTAGAGGCGTTTTCCTCAATTTCTTCCTCATTGTTCTCTGAACTTTTCACAGGCTGCAATGAAAAGAAAGGTGCTAAAGTATTAAATTTTGCAAAATAAACAATTACATGCACAATGTCAAAGATTCTCACATTTGTAACCATATGTGACTTGTCAATAAAATCAGAGTTACTGTCATCATGGTTGTTGTCATCTGAACTATGACTAGAAGAATCATTTTCAACATTTTTTGAGTCACATTCTTGAGCATTTGATGTGGTGTCCATCTTCAGAACAGAAAATTTGATTGATAAACAATTAAAACACATGACCATATAACAAAATGCAATTTCAAAAATAGTGGGTAAAAGTTGATCAACTGAACAGTTTACATACCAAAACTTTCATCTTTTTCTCTTGTGTTTCTTCATATCTTTCTTCAGAGTTATCACCCTCACTGATATTGATATTCTCCTGAAACTAACACATGATAAAACTTTTTCAAACTCAACATCATCATTCCATACTCTTCTACTACGTATAGTCATTCTAGTTATATATTGCAAAACAAGGCATCAACTAGATCAGCTGTTATCCTGTATGGAATCCCCACCACCAATGACCTATTCTTGGTAATGTTACAATTGATCAGTCTCTAATTCAATAATTAGTACCTTACAAACAAAATCAAATCTATTATTCTCAAATGGTGAATTACAAATGAACTAAGTTGTTAGTGAGTATGGGCCCGTTAGCGTATTCTGTAAAAATCTATATCTGCCTACTCCTAATTTTAACTAAGTGAATAATAATTCAGTTTCAGCGCTGATTGGAATGGCAAATTGTTTTTTTTCTTTTTTTTTTGTACCACTAATTGCATATCCTAAGTAAGAATTCAAATGAATAATAGGTTTTGTTCATTTGCACATGAACTGTTTGTTATAAAACCCAGATGTTCATTCGTGGCTTTTGTTACTGGTTTGATATGAAATTAAACGCAGCTACCATCTTGTTAGACTATTTTTAGTTATCAAATTCTCATCTCCAACCTATCTCTCATCAATTCAAACCATATTCTTCTTGCTTATCATTGAAATTGAGAAATAGGTACATGGAAATGGAAGTTGATATTATTTTCATACCATTTGTATGCAATATCCATCAGCTTTGCTGATAACTAATCTCGGTCCTGGCTGGCCACCTCTAGTGGGGTATCCTCTACCAACCACGATTTTTCATCAGCAAGACTCAGACTCAAGACCCTACTTAAGAGAATTGAGTTTAGTAGCACTCGAACCAATGTTTGTTGGTATATGGAAGTTCATATAATATATATTCTTAATCAACATATACTAAAATCATTGTGACTAGTTTATAGAGAAAATAATGTACAAGGCATGCTGCAACTTAAAGTGTTATTGGAAGAATCTGATTATTGAAATCACAAGTTTACTCATAAAACAGTAAGAGTTTGAGTCCAAAAGACAGTTTCAAGTTCCTCAAGAATAAATACATTCTTAGTGGACTTTGGTGAACTTACAGTGAACTCACAAGTTAGACTAGAGATAAATAAGCAGGGACAAAAACTTCAAAAGTTAGTTTTGTGAAGATGAATTAGATTTAAATTCAATTTCTAATATGGTATCAAAGCTTATCAAAGACCTATCCTAATGAGATTAGTTGGGTCTATTGTGCCACCCACTATCAAACCCCCTTATATTTTCCCTATATTTCTACGCTCAATGTCCTTAACTTGAAAGATGTGTTGGAGATCCCACATCGATCAAAGATAAGGTCAAATTATAATAAATAAGTGGATGCACACCTCACCTTATCAAATCGGTCTTGTAAGATTGAGTTATATTTCACTTCCTAATATGATATCAAAACCTATCATAATAAGGTTTATTGGGCTTATCGTGTTAACGGCTATCAAACTACTTACAAATATCTAGTTCTATGGATGAGATGTCCACGTTTCGGCGAGAGGGGTGTGTATCAAATATCTCACATTCATTAGAGAGGGTCAAACCTTACCTTACAAGCCGGTTTTGTGAAGATGATTTAGACTTAAACTCAATTTATAATTGCAACTAGGCCTTGTTCTTTCCTCACTTCAGTTTCACTATCACTGCTGGTCTTCTTTGTAATTTATCCACAATTGCTAACTGCAGCTCCTTGAACATAATTTCAGCCTCCTAGACACGCTTGAACTACAACTCCCTAAATATTAACTTTCAATTGTTTGTATTTTGGAGCTTAGTTGCGGTTGAGCATTCTGTTTTATCTTTCCACAAATTTAACATGAATTAGCCGAAAAAGATGCATTTTACTCTAATTTGTTGTAGTTTGACCCTGTTTAATAGTAATCTACTACTAGATTTAGTTACTTTATTACGGATTGAGTAAAAGTGTATATATTTCACTAATACAGAACTATTACAATCTGGAGGCATGAATTGGCAGAGGAGAATAATTTTGTGCATAATCTGGCCTAAAAATCAAGAAACCAGTTATTCTTGTAACTGTTGTAGCTGAAAAGAAGGAAATACAGCAGAGTCTAATAAATCAGACCTCATTAATTCTGATTGATTTCATATACCAAATCCCTTAATCCAGATTTCTTTCCTTAATTAGAAACATCATATCAGCATTAATTCCAAACCTTAATTAATTTCATATCAGAATTCAACATGGATGTTATTAGTTTGTTTATTATGGGATTAAAAAAGTGAACTTATTATGTTATTTATAGGCATTTTAATATATATTTTTTATATAAAGTAAACGCATACAAGTTTACTAAGCTCTCATGATTTTCCATACACTATCACTTTCGAGTTTGACAACTTAGGAGCTTGAGTTTTGTCAAATCAAAGTAATGCTTCATTCACATAAAATTTCAAAACCAAGATTGGACCTGAATTTGTTTCTTCCAGATTGATAGTGCAATTTAACAACTAGCTAAATATGCATTTATTTTAGTTGAATTATTTGGTTTTATGGCTTTGTTTTCTTCTATGATACTGATTGCATAATTATGAAGTTTGAAATTTTCACTCTCTTATCTAAACTGGAAGAGGCTGATGTTAATTACCGTGTCTTTTAAGCTGGTGTTAATTACCGTATCTAAACTGGAGGACGCAAGCTGATCATCTCCCCAGTTTAGAAAGAAATGGAGATTTCCACTTCTTTTAGTCTCAGCCAGAGACATGGATTAAAAGAAATCAATAATTTATATTTAAATGTGCAAAAGATGAAATTTAAAAAAGTGATGAGTGGTGAAAGTTTTTTACCTTAACATCAAAATTAAGTAAAGAATGAAGAAAAAATATATCTTTGTTTAAACTAAAAAGAGTTATATTGTTAATATATTTTTTCATATTGCTTGGCTGGGAAGTGTGAGCAGTTTTTCTATCGCCTGCATGATCTGTAAAATTCTTTAAGGGTTAAGGTGATTGTTTGAGAAGGATCTATATGGCATGAAATATTCTTGATAAAATTTCATAATTCTAATTACATGTAGCTTTCCTCTTCCTGGTGTGTCTGCAAATTTGTTCATGTGAGTCGTTCACATTAGTCATTTCTAGGCATTCATGCTATCACTATCTGTCAAATGAGAAATAAAACTCTGTACTAATGCATCACTTGATAAAAACCACCAAATGAGCAACAAAGCTCCTCTCCACCAAACCAAATATAACCACCAAAAGGACTAGTAACAAATAAAAGTCGACTAATTAGCCCCCGACAATCAAGTTTTATATTCCTTCATAGCAAGAACCACATGTGCATCTGAGAATCCAAAATAAGTGCAGCATCAAGCAATTTAAATACAAGGGATAAAAAAGACATTGTTGTCCGGATAATTGTAATGTACCGAAACAAATGCACTGATCTGGTGCAGCAATGGCCGACAGAAAGGGTTACATACTAGGATGCAGATGGCAACAAGGAAATGCAACACGCAATATATTAAATCTAATAAAATAATAATAATGAACAGCGTGAATGAAAAAATGACAGCTAATAAAATTATTGGAAATCTCATATCAAGTAGAACTATAACCAAATTATAGTATATAAATGAGTGTAAACTATACTTTACAAGTTAGTTTTATGATGTTGAATTAGGTTTAAAATCCACTTTCTAAGAGAAACATTATTTTCATCATATTAATTTATCCAATCATTCACGTTAGAATAATTTGAGTTATCTTCCACACAACTTTGTAAAAGCTTGTATTGTTGTACCTATCATCTAGAGTCCTGGCGATAGATTCTTTGCAGCATTTCTAAATGAGATCCCTCAAATACGTTTTCTCATATATTTAGTCTCAAGTAAGTATAAGAGTGGGTCAATCTCGCTTTGCTTGTCATAGTCTGTCTAGCGAGAAAAATGTTGTTTGCAGCCGCAGCTCATCATTTGTTGCCGATCACCAACATTATCTCCAATGAGTACCAAATATGGTTAACTCTTCGAGCAACACAAAACCCAACTAGTCATGGAATCTTTATGCGGATCAATGGCACGAGACATCCACACCTAGGTAGTCAAAATCAAGGCTATGATTGGTATCATAAAGGGTTCATAAAATCATCGAAATACGGATTTTAGATTCAACTTCTATATAAATATAGCCACAGCTGACTGAAGGAGAAAAACAAACATGAAACCAAAAGTGAAGGTGAAAAAGTGAAACCATTAGTGGTATGCATCCCTGCAACTTCACCTATGGTATGGTCCAACAATCAAAGCAACCACAACTAGCTAGTTTTCTTTTGAAGAAGGTGGTTGCTTAGTGAACAAGAAAATGTTGGATCGAACTTACCACTAGATCAAAAGTTATAACTTATACTTAGGACATAACTCTTTTTACTTAAGAGCTTAACAACCCAAGAGTTATTATTCAATTGTAACTTGGCCAACCTAGCCTACATCACAAAACAATTGATGCATCCTGCAACAATCTTCCCCTCAGCAATTGTCTCACTAAGAATTACTCTTCGATTGTGACTCGACTACCTGGTCTACGCCACAGGACAATTGTGCAACCTGCAACTATCTCCCCTTGAACAATTGTCTCATTGGGAATCAAACTTGTGACCTTGACTCTGATAACAATTGTTGGATCGAGCGCTTACCATTAGGCCAAAGGTTATAATTTGTAGTTAGAGCGCAATTCTTTCTACTAAAGAAGATAACAGCCCAAGCACCACAATTCGATTATAACTTGCTCCACATGGCCTACGTTACGGAACAATTCATACATCATGTAACACAAAAAGGAGAAATGTAACATTAGTTACATAATTTCATGAAGCCAATTGAACATGAAGGAGAACAATTTTTTATTAGGCTCGGGCTTTAACCCAAAACTTATTGATGCAAGTGTTGTGACACAAAACCCAAAACCTTAGAATGTAACACAACAATTCCACCATTTCCACGATCTTGGACGCCGATCCCACTCTAAGACGAACTTGTATTGACTCTAAATTGGACATGGTGAGTGGAATTGTGAAATTGTGCAATTCCACATTTGTGCTCTATTATGATAATTTGTGAAACCCAATGTAATGGGAACTCTCAAAACATTCAAAACATGTAAATCTATTTAGAAGAAGGCTCTGTATTTTTGCAAACGATACTACCCATAAACTGACATCTCTTAAACCAACAAGTCATGACATGACAAACGATAAGATAATCTTTGGATCTCCTAAGATATTTTCTGTTATTTACAACAATGAATAACATGTCATGCATGTGCTATGCGCTACAGAGGCAGCAACAATGTGCTCCTGTTAGGAGCTTAAGATAGAAATGAAGGCGTAGGTAGTTAGGTGGCAACATTGTTCCTAACAACTTCTGCCATGTATTCTCCGTTAATGCTGTTTCTGGGGAGTTGTAGATTGCATTTCTAACCAATGAAAATTGGTAACAGCATCTATATATACCAGAACCTATACCAGCATCTGTATATATGTTCTGAATAACATATTTCGGATACCACTCTCACTCCCTCCAAATTTCATCTTAAATTTTCTCTTATTTTCTGTCATATAAACATGGATGGCATTGATTGACAAATAACTCCTCACTTGTTAGAAAACATATAAGTAGTATTTAACAGGTACTCATTAAAAAACATACATTTGTATGTAATGCATGCAGGTAAGTTGTTATAAAGTTGTCAAATTTTTTATGTTATTCAAATGTAGTAAAAAGTTCATACATTTTTAAGCTAAGGGTGAAACTTTCATCATGCATGAATTAAATTGAAACTTCTTGAGCTATGCAAATATGATAATACCTCATTCTTGAGCTCCTCAGCAACCCCATCTCTCTTCTGCCTTTTTGGACTTCCTTGCTTCTCTTGTTCATCCCCATCGTCACTCCTGCCTATACAACCTTCACGTTTTAAGAAATTGAAAATTATAGATAAACCAAACTATAAACAAACAAAGAAAGTGGAAATATATATAAAAACAAAAGGAAAACTTAAAAAAATTACCTTTCTGGGGAAGTGAAAATGCAGTAGTTCCAACCTACAATCCAAGGGAAAGGGGTTTAGTCGAATTACAAATGGGTCAAAGAGAAAGATTTGACAACAAAACATGCATACATACATGGAGTCTGGGATTAAATTCATTATCCATTGAGGCTTTACTTCAGAAAGGAAAGCGTTGAAGATGATAAGAATAACAAACTGCGTTTGAGGGATTGTGTAAGCGCCTAGGGTTTTGGCCTCGGATCCCAACTGTTTCCAAATGATTCAGTTAACACATGCAATTTGGATATATGTGCAGTGGTTTTGTTTTGATGGTTTGGAACTTTTGATGGTTTCTACCATCTTTTGTCACTAGTTGTTTTGGAATTTGGTGGTGTGCTTTCCCAGAACTTAAACACGCACGTGATAATAATTTTAATTGAAAAAATAATAATTTATAACCCGCACGTGTTAATAATTTTAATTGAAAAAATAATAATTTACTTCTAAGCATTTTTATTAATATGTAATTTTAATTTTTATATAATTACATTTAAATATTTAGTCAGTCGATCTTTTAAATTAAACAATTTTATCCTATTATTAATAAATTAATCAATTAGTAATATCTCTATAAATTATGACTATATCAATTACCTTTTTATATAAAATATAAATAATAAGATTTAAAACCTATGGAAATTATAATTTTGTTACAAAACTACTTTTATATTATAAAAAGTATATAATATTTGTAACTTAAATAAATATTAAATAATTATTAATTAATTTTAAATTTAGTAAACAATATAATCTTAAATTATGTGTTACAATAACTACAAATATAAACGCATGTAAGATAATATGCCAAATAAAAAA
>Ga0099825_1001876_pt1 | contig 27350 bp, 26 predicted proteins | sample SiratroredBW_FD_76838 | JGI IMG/M metagenome (GOLD analysis project Ga0099825, IMG submission 76838) | Root nodule microbial communities of legume samples collected from California, USA - Siratro red BW | ecosystem: Host-associated > Plants > Roots > Nodule | place: USA: California | collected...
CTCAGCATCTCAAATTCTCTTCTGAGATTGAGAACTTGCATCTGCCGAGTTCTTTCATTCCCTTGAAACGCCTCTTGGAGAGTGTTCCAAGCTTCTTTAGCTGTTTCACAGGACATAATTCTAGTGAATACAACATCAGAAACAACAGAGTGAATACAGGTCTTAGCCTTCGCTGTTCTTATTACTTCATTATTGTAATTTCTTATTTGAGCTACAGTTGGATCTTCTTGTAGCGGTTGATTTCAGACATCACAACATCCCACAAACCACTCGCTTCTAGATAAAACTTTATTTTTACAGACCATATTTGATAGTTTTCTCCGGAGAAAACCGGAGGTGCTGCCATGAAGTTTCCGGCCATGGGTGAAGTTTTTTTATTTTTCTCAAAAGGTTCCTCACTGGTTTCCCTCTGTTATTTTTTCCTTGTGGTCTCACACAGACCCTAAGAACTAAGAGCTCGGATACCAATTGTTGTGTTTTGGGAATAGGAGGAGATATATATGAAGAGAAAATATTGTTATCGCTTCTTTTTTTTTCTGATCCATCAATACCTTACATTTATAATGCTTGCAGAAACGAAAAATATCTGATTGAAATAACTCCTAGAAATTAAAATCTTAAGGTCTACGAAATAATGAAGAGTGAATATTCTGACAATTAAGAGCAAATATTCTAATTAAAGACATATTTAGAAACGGAAACAAATCAATGTACACTTTCAAAAGGAAATTCCCAACACATCCCAAAGTAAGCATCAAGACCACGTTTATGATTCTATATGATGCCTAGAAACCAGTTTGGGGCACTAACTTCGGGGTGATTTTGATTGACCCAATGATTTCATAAATGCACCCAACCTAGACCAATCCAAAGAGGGTAAAAATGTCTTTCTAGTGATAGCTCATACACCTCCTAACGCTTCAATACCAGGGAGAACGAACATCCCAAAGTAAGCCTCAAGACCACATTTATGATTTTATGTGATGCCCAGAAATCAGTTTGGGAACTACTTTCGGGAAGATTTCGGGTGACCAAATGATTTCATAAATGCACCCAACCTAGACCAATGGAAAGAGGGTAAAAATATCTTTGTAATCATAGCTCATACACCTCCTAAAGCTTCAATACCAGGGAGAAAAAACATCGCAAAGTAAGCATCAAGATCACGTTTATGATTTTATATGATGCACAAAAACCAGTTTGGGACACTACTTTCGGGGTGATTTTGGGTGACCAAATCATTTCATAAATGCACCCAACCTAGACCAATGAAAAGAGGATAAAAATATCTTTCTAGAGATAGCTCATACACCTCCAAAAGCTTCAATACCAGGGAGAACGAACATCCCAAAGTAAGCCTCACAACCACGTTTATGATTTTATGTGATGCCTAGAAATCAATTTGGGGCACTACTTTCGGGGTGATTTTGGGTGACCAAATGATTTCATATATGAACCCAACCTAGACCAATGGAAAGAGGGTAAAAATATCTTTGTAATGATAGCTCATACACCTCCTAAAGCTCCAATATCAGAGAGAACGAAAATTCCAAAGTAAACCTCAAGACCACATTTATTATTTTATGTGATGCCTAGAAACCAATTTGGGGCACTACTTTCTGGGTGATTTTGGGTGACTAAATGATTTCATAAATACACCCAACCTAGACCAATGGAAAGAGGGTAAAAATATCTTTCTAATGATAGCTCATACACCTCCTAAAGCTCCAATACCAGGGAGAACGAAAATCCCAAAGTAAGCCTCAAGACCACATTTATGATTTTATGTGATGCCTAGAAACCAATTTGGGGCACTACTTTCGGGTGATTTTGGGTGACCAAATGATTTCATAAATGTACCCAACCTAGACCAATGGAAAGAGGGTAAAAATATCTTTCTAATGATAGCTCATACATCTCCTAAAGCTCCAATACCAGGGAGAACGAAAATCCCAAAATAAGCCTCAAGACCACATTTATGATTTTATGTGCTGCACAAAAACCGGTTTGGGACACTACTTTCGGGGTGATTTTAGGTGACCAAATCAAATCATAAATGCATCCAACCTAGACCAATTGAAGGAGGGCAAAATTATCTTTGTAATGATAGCTAATACACCTCCTAAAGCTTCAATACCAGGGAGAACAAACATCCCAAAGTAAGCCTCAAGACCACATTTATGATTTTATGTGATGCACAGAAACCAGTTTGAGACACTACTTTCGGGGTGATTTTGGGTGATCAAATCATTTCATAAATGCACTCAACCTAGACCAATGGAAAGATGGTAAAAATATCTTTGTAGTGATAGCTCATACACCTCCTAAAGCTTCAATACAAGGGAGAACGAACATCCCAAAGTAAGCCTCAATACCACGTTTATGATTTTATGTGATGCACAGAAACCAGTTTGGGACACTAATTTCAGGGTGATTTTTGGTGACCAAATGATTTCATAAATGCACCCAACCTAGACCAATGGAAAGAGGGTAAAAAAATATTTGTAATGATAGCTCATATACCTCCAAAAGCTTCAATACCAGGGAGAACGAACATCCCAAAGTAAGTCTCAAGACCACGTTTATGATTTTATATGATGCACACCAGTTTGGGACACTACTTTCGGGGTGATTTTCGGAGACGAAATGATTTCATAAATGCACCCAACTTAGACCAATGGAAAGAGGGTAAAATTATCTTTGTAATGATAGCTCATACACCTCCTAAAGCTTCAATACCAGGGAGAACGAACATCCCAAAGTAAGTTCGGTGTGGATCTCTATAACCTTTCATAGCTACCTTTTATAATTTGCAAAAGTCCCACATCTATTAGAAATGAGGTTTTCTAACAGTTTATAAATGGGAGCAAATCTCATTTTACAAACCAAACTGAACCAGACCGGGTGAACCAGAATAGACCGAAATGAACCGAAGCAAACCTAACCAAACCAGATCGAATCAGACCAAACTGAACTGACCAGACTTAATCAGACCAGACCGAACCAGACCAATTCGGACAGGATCGAACCGGACCGGGCCAATCCAGACCGGAGCGAACCGGACCGGACCAATCCGGACCAGACCAAACCAGACCAAACGAGACCACAACGAACCGGTCCGTATTGAACCGGACCGGACCGAACCGAATTGAACTGGATCGGACCGAACGGAATTGCACCGGACCGCACCAGACCGAATCGGACCGGACAGGACCGAACCACACCGAACTTGCCCAGACCGAACCGAACCGCACCGGACCAGAATTTACAAGACAAGAACGGACCGAACTGGACCAGACCTAACCAACCCGAACCGAACCAGACCGAACCGGACCGAACCGGACCGGACCGAACTGAACCGGACCGAACCTCACCAGACTGAACCGGACCAGACCGAACCCAGCCAGACCGAACTGAACCAGACCGAACCGGACCGAACCTAACCAGACCGAACCGGACCGAACCGAACCGAACCAGACCGAACTGAACCAGACCATAATAGATCGAACCGGACCAGACCGAACCGGACCGAAGCAGACCCAACCTGACCAGACCGACCGAACCAGCCCGAACCGGACCGAACTGAACCGGACCAGAAGACCGAACCGAACCGTCCCAGACCGAACCAACCAAACCAAGCTGAACCAGACCAAAATAGATCGAACCGGACTAGACCGAACCGAACCGTCCCAGACCGAACAGGACAGAACTGAACCAGACCAGAATAGACCGAACCGGACTAGACCGAACCGAACCGTCCCAGACCGAACCAACCGAACTAGACCGAACCCAGCCAGACCGAACCGGACCCGACCGAACCGAACCGAATCGGACCAGACCTTACCGGACAAGAACAGACCGAACCGGACCAGACCAAACCGGACCAGACCGAACCAAACCAGACAAGATCAAATCGAACGGAGCCGAACCAGACCGAACCAGACCGAACCTAACCAAACCGACCGAACCAGATCGAACCGGACCGAACTGAACCAGACCAGAAGACCGAACCGGACTAGAACGAACCGAACCGTCCCAGACCGAACCGAACCGTCCCAGACCGAACCAACCAGACCGAGCTGAACCAGACCAGAATAGATCGAACCGGACTAGACCGAACCGAACCGTCCTAAACCGAACCAACCAGACCGAACAGGACCGAACTGAACCAGACCAGAATAGACCGAACCGGACTAGATCGAACCGAACCGTCCCAGATCGAACCCGGCCAGACCGAACCAACTGAACTAGACCGATCCCGGCCAGACCGAACCGGACCCGACCGAACCGAACCGAACCGAACCAGACCAGACCGGAGCAGACCGAACCAAACAAGACAAGATCAAACCAAACGGAGCCGAACCAAACCGAACCGGACCACATTGAACCGAACTGAACCGAACCAGACTTGACCTGACCCAACCGTACTGAACTGAACCAGACTAAACTGTACTGAACCGAACTGAAGCAGACTAGACCAAGCCGAACCGAACCGAACCAAACTAGACCAAACTAAACCGAAACGAACCAGACCATAACGAACCGAACCAAACCAGACTAGAGCAGACCAAATCGAACCCTAAACCCTACTAGACCAGACCAGACAGAACCGAAACGAACCGGACTAGGCCAGACGGACTAGGCCAGACGGACCAGACCATAACGAACCGGACCGAACCGAATCTGACCAAAACGAACCAGCCCAGAGCATACCAGACCAAGCCGAACCGAACCGAACCAGACTAGACCAAACTAAACCGAAACGAACCAAACCATAACGAACCGAACCAAACCAGACTAGAGCAGACCAAATCGAACCCTAAACCCTACTAGACTAGACCAGACAGAACCGAAAAGAACCGGACTAGGCCAGACGGACCAGACCATAACGAACCGGACAGAACCAAATCTGACCAAAACGAACCAGACCGAACCAAACCAAACCAGACCGAACTGGACTGAACCGAACTGGACCAGACCGAACCAAACCAAAACCTGACCAGACCGAACTGAACCAGACCAAAATAGACTGACCTGGACCAGACCAAACCGAACTGAACTATACCAGACCAGACCAGACCAGAACAAACCAGCCCAGACCTGACTGAACCAGACTAAACCAGAACGTACGGGACCAAACCGAACGGACCAGCCCAAATCGGACCGAATCGAACCAGACTAGACCAAACCGAACCGGACCAGAACAGACCGAACCAAACCAGACCAGAACTAACCGAACCAGAACGAACCAGACCAGACAGAATCACACCAGAACAAACTAGACCAGACCGGACCAGGCCAAACTAGACCGAACCAGACCAGACAGAACCTGACCGAACCGAACTGGACCACACCGGACCGAACCGGACCATACCGCACCGAGCCAGACCAGACCGAATCAGACCTAACCAAACCAAACCAGACCAGATCAAATCAATTTGGACTAGACCGAACCGAACCGACTCAGACCACACAAAAATGAACCGAACCTGACCGAACCGAACCGAACAAGACCAGACTAGACCAAACCGAACCGAACCAGACCAGAGCAAACCGAATTGAACTTAACCAGACCAGACCTGACCAGACTGAACCAGACCACACGAACCAGCCCAGACTAGACCGAACCGTACCATACTAAACCGAACCGACCCAGACCGAACCAAAACGAACCGGACCTGAACATATCGAATCAGCCCGGCCCAGATTGAACCAGAACGGATCGGACCAGGCGGAGCCAGACCGGACCGAACCAGATCAGACCATATCAGTGCGAATCAAAGCAGACCAGGCCGAACGAAACCGGACCGAATCGGAATGAACCGAACCGGACCAGACCGAACCAGAATGAACCGAACTGCTCCAAACCGAACCGGAATGAACCGAGCCGTACCAGACCGAGCCCAAGCCAACCAGACTAGACTGAACCGAACCAGACCAGATCGAACCCGACCAGACCAAACCGGACCAGACCAAATCGGACCAGACCGAACCGTACCAAATCGAACCGGACCAGACCGAACCAGACCAGACCGAACAGGACCAGACCGAACCAGACCAGACCTAAACAAACCAGGCATAACCCGACCAGACTAAACCGTACCAGATAGAATCGAACAACACTTAACCAAATCAAAATAGATTAGACTGTACCCGACTAGGCTTAACTGGACCAGACCAGACCGAACATAAGCGAACCAGACTAGAACCGAACCCGATAGAACTGGACCCAACCAGACCGAACCGAACTCGACCAGACCGGACCATACCGCATCGAGCCAGACCTGACCGAAGTAGACCGAACCGAACCGAACCAGACCAGATCAAACCGATTTGGACTAGACCGAACCGAACCGACCCAGACCAGACCAAACCAAACTAAACTGAACCATACCAGACCAAACCAAACCGAAACGAACCGAACGAGACCAGACGAGACCGAACCAGACCAGACCAGCATGAACCGGACCTGACCGAACCGAACCGAACAAGACCAGACTAGACAAAACCGAAACGAACCGAACCAGACCAGACCAAACCGAACTGAACTTAACCAAACCAGACTATACCAGACCACACCAAACCGAACAGGACAGAACTAGACCAACCGGATCGAACCAAACCAGATCGAACCGGACCGGACCAAACCAGACCGGCACGAACCAGAACAGACCAGGCGGAACCAGACCGAACCGAACCGGATCGAGCCGAACTGAACCAGACCAGACCTAACCGGAAGGAACCGAACCGGACTAGACCGAACCGGACCAAACCGAACCGGACCCGACCCGCCCGAACCGACCCAGACCAAACACAACCAAACCGAACCAAACCAGACCAGATCGAACCAGACCGGACCAGACTGAACCCGACCAAATCGAACCAGCCCAGACTAGACCGAACAGTACCAAACTAAACCGAACCGACCCAGACCGAACCGAACCGAACCGGACCTGAACATATCGAATCAGCCCGGCCCAGATTGAACCAGAACGGACCGGACCAGGCGGAACCAGACCGAACCAGACCGGACGGAACCTGACCGAACCAAACTAGACCAGACCAGACGGAACCGGACCATACCGCACCGAGCCAGACAAGAGCAAAGCAGACCGAACCGAACCGAACCAGGCCAGATTAAACCGATTTAGACTAGACCGCACCGAACCTACCCAGACCATACCAAACCAAACTGAACTGAACCATACCAGACCAGACCAAACCGAAGCGAACCAAACGAGAACAGATGAGACTGAACCAGACCAAACCAGAATGAACTGGACCTGACCTAACCGAACCGAACCGAACCAGACCAGACCAAACCTAACTGAACTTAACTAGACCAGACCATACCAGACCACACCAAACCGAACAGGACTGAACCAGACCGGACCGGATCGAACCAGACCAGACCTAACCGGACCCGATTGGACCGAAGGGAACCAGACCGAATTGAACCAGACCAGACCAGGCGGAACCAGACCGAACCGAACCGGATCGAGCCGAACTGAACCAGACCAGACCGAACCGGAAGGAACAGAATCAGACCAAATCGAACTGGACCACACCAGCCCGAACCGACCCAGACCGAACCTGACCAGACCAGATCGAACCAGACGATTCCAGACTGAACCAGACCGAACCAAGCTTGACCAGACCAGACCAGTCCGGAACGAATCAGACCAGAACAAACCGGACCAGACTAGAACGAACCGGACCAGACCAGACCGGAACCGAACCAGACCGTACCAAACCCGACCAAACCAGAATAAACCGGACCGAAACGAATCGCACTAGACTAGACCAAATAAGAACGAACTAGACCGGACGGAATAAGACCGAACCAAACTAGACCGAACCAGATCAGCCCGAATCGAACCAAACCGGACAGAACAGAACTCGACCGAACCGGACCGAACCGACATGAACCGAACCGGACCAGACCGAACAGGACCAGACCGAACAAGACCAGACCGAACCGGACCGAACCGAACAGGACCGGACCAGAACGAACCCAGCCAGACCGAACCGAACCAGACAGAACCGGACCGAACCTAACCAAACTGAATTGGACTAGACCAAACCGACCGAACCAGACCCGACCAGACCGAACTGAACCAGACCATAATAGATCGAACCGGACCAGACCGAATCGGACCGAAGCAGACCCAACCTGACCAGACGGATCGAACCGGACCGAACTGAACCAGACCAGAAGATCGAACCGGACTAGACCGAACCGAACCGTCCCAGATCGAATCAACCAGACCGAGCTGAACCAGACCCGAATAGATCTAACCGGACTAGATCGAATCGAACCGTCCTAGACCGAACCAACCAGACCGAATAGGACCGAACTGAACCAGACCAGAATAGACCGAACCGAAACGTCCCAGATCGAACCTGGCCAGACCGAACCAACTGAACTAGACCGATCCCGGCCAGACCGAACCAAACCCGACCGAACCGAACCGAACCGGACCAGACCTTACCGGACAAGAACGGACCGAACTGGACCAGACCAAACCGGAGCAGACCGAACCAAACCAGACAAGATCAAACCGAACGGAGCCGAACCAAACCGAACCGGACCACATTGAACCGAACTGAACCGAACCAAACTTGACCTGACCCAACCGTACTGAACCGAACTAGACTAGACCGAACTGAACCGAACTGAAGCAGACTAAACCAAGCCGAACCGAACCGAACCAAATTAGACCAAACTAAACCGAAACGAACCGGACCATAACGAACCGAACCAAACCAGACTAGAGCAGACCAAATCGAACCCTAAACCCTACTAGACCAGACCAGACAGAACCGAAACGAACCGGACTAGGCCAGACGGACCAGACCATAACGAACCGGACCGAACCGAATCTGACCAAAACGAACCAGCCCAGAGCAGACCAGACCAAGCCGAACCGAACCGAACCAGACTAGACCAAACTAAACCGAAACGAACCAAACCATAACGAACCGAACCAAACCAGACTAGAGAAGACCAAATCGAACCCTAAACCCTACTAGACCAGACCAGAGAGAACCGAAACGAACCGGACTAGGCCAGACGTACCAGACCGAACCAAACCAAAACTGGACCAGACCGAACTGGACCAGACCAAAATAGACCGACCTGGACCAGACCAAACCGAACTGAACTATACCAGACCAGACCAGACCAGAACGAACCAGCCCAGACCTGACTGAACCAGACTAAACCAGACCGTACGGGACCAAACCGAACCAGACCGAACTGGACTGAACCGAACTGGACCAGACCGAACCAAACCAAAACCTGACCAGACCGAACTGAACCAGACCAAAATAGACCGACCTGGACCAGACCAAACCAAACTGAACTATACCAGACCAGACCAGACCAGAACGAACCAGCCCAAACCTGACTGAACCAGACTAAACCAGACCGTACGGGACCAAACCGAACGGACCAGCCCAAATCGGACCGAATCAAACCAGACTAGACTAAACCGAACCGGACCAGACCAGACCGAACCAAACCAGACCAGAACTAACCGAACTAGAACGAACCAGACCAGACAGAATCACACCAGAACGAACTAGACCAGACCGGACCAGGCGGAACTAGACCGAACCAGACCAGACCGAACCGGACCAAACCGAACCTGACCGAACCGAACTGGACCGAACCGGACCATACCGCACCGAATCGGACCAGATCAAATCGATTTGGACTAGACCGAACCTAACAGACCCAGACCAGACCAAACCAAACTGAACTGAACCATACCAGACCAAACCGAAGCGAACCGAACAAGACCAGATAAGACCGTACCAGACCACACAAAAATGAACCGGACCTGACCGAACCGAACCGAACAAGACCAGACTAAACCAAACCGAACCGAACCAGACCAGAGCAAACCGAATTGAACTTAACCAGACCAGACCATACCAGACCACACCAAACCGAACAGGACCGAACCAGACCGGACTGGATCGAACCAGACCATACCAAACCAGACCGGAACGAACCAGACCAGACCAGGCGGAACCAAACCGAACCGAACCGGATCGAGCCGAACTGAACCAGACCAGACCGAACCGGAAAGAACCGAACTGGACCAGACTAAACCGGACCAGACCGAACCGGACCAGACCAGCCCGAACCGACCCAGACCGAACAGAACCAGACCGAACCAGACCAGACCAGATCGAACCAGACCGGACCAGACCAGATCGAACCAGACCTGACCAGACTGAACCAGACCAGACGAACCAGCCCAGACTAGACCGAACCGTACCATACTAAACCGAACCGACCAAGACCGAACAGAACCGAACCGGACCTGCACATATCGAATCAGCCCGGCCCAGATTAAACCAGAACCGACCAGACCAGGCGGATCCAGACCGAACCGAACCAGATTAGACCATATCAGTGCGAATCAAAGCAGACCAGGCCGAACGGAACCGGACCGAATCGGAATGAACCGAACCGGACCAGACCAAACCAGAATGAACCGAACTGGTCCAAACCGAACCGGAATGAACCGAGCCGTACCAGACCGAACCCAAGCGAACCAGACTAGACTGAACCGAACCAGACCAGATCGAACCCGACCAGACCAAACCGGACCAGACCAAATCAGACCAAACCGAACCGTACTAAATCGAACCGGACCAGACCGAACCAGACCAGACCTAAACAGACCAGGCATAACCCGACCAGACTAAATCGTACCAGATAGAATCGAACAACACTGAACCAAATCAAAATAGATTAGACTGTATCCGACTAGGCTTAACTGGACCAGACCAGACCGAACATAAGCGAACCAGACCAGAACCGAACCCGATAGAACTGGACCCGACCAGACCGAACCTGACCGAACCGAACTGGACCAGACCGGACCATACCGCATCGAGCCAGACCTGACCGAAGCAGACCGAACCGAACCGAACCAAACCAGATCAAACCGATTTGGACTAGACCGAACCGAACCGACCCAGACCAGACCAAACCAAACTAAACTGAACCATACCAGACCAAACCAAACCGAAACGAACTGAACGAAACCAGACGAGACCGAACCAGACCAGAGGAGCATGAACCGGACCTGACCGAACCGAACCGAACAAGACCAGACTAGACAAAACCGAACCGAACTGAACCAGACCAGACCAAACCTAACTGAACTTAACCAAACCAGACTATACCAGACCACACCAAACTGAACAGGACTGAACCAGACCAAACCGGATCGAACCAAACCAGACCGAACCGCACCGGATTGGACCGAAGGGAACCAGACTGAATTGAACCGAACCGAGCCAAACCAGACCGGACCGGACCAAACCAGACCGGCACGAACCAGACCAGACCAGGCGGAACCAGACCGAACCGAACCGGATCGAGCCGAACTGAACCAGACCAGACCTAACCGGAAGGAACCGAACCGGACTAGACCAAACCGGACCAAACCGAACCGGACCAGACCAGCCTGAACCGACCCAGACCAAACACAACCAAACCGAACCAAACCAGACCAGATCGAACCAGACCGGACCAGACTGAACCCGAACCAAATCGAACCAGCCCATACTAGACCGAACCGTACCAGACTAAACCGAACCGACCCAGACCGAACCGAACCGAACCGGACCCGAACATATCGAATCAGCCCGGCCCAGATTGAACTAGAACGGACCGGACCAGGCGGAACCAGACCGAACCAAACCTGACCGAACCAAACTGGACCAGACCGGACGGAACCGGACCATACCGCACCGAGCCAGACTGGACGGAACCGGACCATACCGCACCGAGCCAGACCAGAGCAAAGTAGACCGAACCGAACCAAACCAGGCCAGATTAAACCGATTTAGACTAGACCGAACCGAACCGACCCAGACCATACCAAACCAAACTGAACTGAACCATACCATAGCAGACCAAACCGAAGCGAACCAAACGAGAACATATGAGACCGAACCAGACCAAACCGAACCGAACCGAACCAGACCAGACCAAACCTAACTGAACTTAACCAGACCAGACCATACCAGACCACACCAAACCGAACAGGACCGAACCAGACCAAACCGGATCGAACCAAACCAGACCGAACCGGACCGGATTGGACCGAAGCGAACCAGACCGAATTGAACCAGACCGAACCGGACCAAACCAGACCGAATTGAACCATACCGAGCCAAACCAGACCGGAATGAACCAGACCAGACCAGGCGGAAGCAGACCGAACCGAACCGGATCGAGCCGAACTGAACCAGACCAGACCGAACTGGAAGGAACCGAACCAGACCAGACCAGACTGAACCGGACCACACCAGCCCGAACTGACCCAGACCGAACCTGACCGGACCGGATCGAACCACACCGTTCCAGACTGAACCAGACCGAACCAGGCTTGACCAGACCAGACCAGCCCGGAATGAATCAGACCAGAACAAACCGGACCAGACTAGAACGAACCGGACCAGACCAGACCAGAACCTAACCAGACCGTACCGAACCCAACCAAACCAGAATAAACCGGACCGGAACGAATCACACTAGACTAGACCAAATAAGAATGAACTAGACTGGACGGAATAAGACCGAACCAAACGAGACCGAACCAGATCAGCCCGAATCAAACCAGACCGGACCGAACGGAACTCGACCGAACCGGACCGAACCGAAATGAACCGAACCGGACCAAACCGAACCTGACTGAACCGTACCACAACAGACCAAACCGGACCACAACTAATCAACCAGACCAAACCGAATTGAACCAGAACGAACTAAGGCCAGACCAAACTAGGAGAAACCGGACCGAATCAAACCGGACCAGGCCGAACCGGACCAGATCAGAATGAACCGGACCCGATCGAATCAGGCCTAACCGAACCGAACTAGACGGAACCGAAATGAACCGAATCGGACTAGACCGAACCGAACCAGACCAGACCAAAACGAACCGAACCAGATCAAACGAGACCAAACCAGACCGTACTGGACTAAACCGAACCGGACATAACAAGAATGAACTGGACCAGACTGAACCGGACCCAACTACAATGAACCGGACGAGTCGAGAACGAACCGGACCAGACCGGCAGAATCGGAACAAACCGAACCAGATTGAACCGGACCAGAACGAACCGGACCAGACCAAACCGAATAGGACCAGACCAGACTAAACCGAACCACATTGAACCGGACCAGATCGAATCAGACCGAACCATACAGGACCAGACCAAAACGAATAAGACCAGACTAGACCGAACCAGACCGTACCGGACCAGACCAAACCACAACGAACCGGACCAGACCGAATCACACCATACTAGACCTAACCGAAACGGACCAGACCGAACTGGACTAGAGCATTACGAATTAGACCAAACCAGACCAAACGGAACCAGACCGAAACGGAATGAACTGAATCGGACCAGACCGAAGCGAAATGAACAGAACCGGACTAGGCCGAAATGGAATGAACAGAACCGGACTAGACTGAACCGGACCTGACCAGGCCGAACCGAACCAGACTTGACCAGAACGAAACGAACCAGAAAAGATCAGACCGAACCGGGCCAGACCGAACTGAACCAAACCAGACCGAACCGCACCAGACCGAACCAGATCAAATCAAACCGAACCGGACCGAACCGAACCAGAACGAACCACACCGAGCCCGACGATATCGAACCAGGCCGAACCCGACCGAACCAGACCAGATCAAAGTAGACCAGACTGAACCTGACTAATCCTGACCGAACTATACTGTACCAGACAAGACCGAAACAGAACAGACTGAACCAAACCAAAATCGAACCAGACAAAATTGGAACGGACTAGACCGAATCGAACCGGACTAGACTGAACCGAACCAGACCAGACCGAACCGAACCAGACCAAACCGGATCAGAACAGACCGAACCGGACCAGACCGAACCAGAACGAACCACACCGAGCCCGAAGGTATCGAACCAGGCCGAACCCGACCGAACCAGACCAGATCAAAGTAGACCAGACTAAACCTGACTAATCCTGACCGAACTATACCAGACAAGACCGAAACAGAACAGACTTAACCAAACCAAAACTGAACCAGACAAAACTGGAACGGACTAGACCGAATTTTACCGGACTAAACTGAACCAAACCAGACCAGACCGAACCGAACCAGACCGAACCAAACCAGACCGAACCAAACCAGACCGAACCGAACCAGACCAGACCAAACCTAACCGAAACTGACTAGACCAGACCGAACTATACCGAACCAGACCAGACTGAACCGGACCAGATCTAAACGGACCAGATCGAATTGTACTAGACCGAATCGAACCAGACTAAACCACATCGAAAGAGATCGGACCATACCTGACTAGGCTTAACGCGACTGGACCGAACCAAACAAGACCGGACAAGACAGAACTGAACAAGACCTAACCAGACTAGAGCGAACCAAACTGAAGGAAACCTTACCGAACCAGACCGAATAAGACCAAACCGAACCGAACCCAAGCGAACCAGACCGAACTGAATCGAAGCAGACCAGACCAAACCCAAGCGAACCAAACCTGACTAGACCTGACCGAACTATACCGTACCAAACAAGACCAAACCAGATCAGACCGAATCGGACCAGACCAAACCGGACCAGACCTAAACAGACCAGACCTAACCGGACTAGACCACACCGTACCAGACCGAATCGGACGAGACTTAACCAAATCGAAAGAGATCGGACCGTACCCGACTGGGTTAACCGGACTGGACCGAACCAAACAAGACCGGACGAGCCCGAATTGAACCAAATCGAACCGGACTAGACCAAAATGGACCAGACCGAACTATATTGAACCAGACCAGACCAGACCTAACCGGACCAGACTGAACCGTACCATACCGAATCGAACCACACTGAACCAAATCAAAAGTGATCAGACCGTACCCAACTGGGCTTAACCAGACTGGACAGAACAAAACAAGACCAGACTAGACCGAACTGAACCAGATCGAACTAAACCAGACCGAACCGGATCAGACCGAACCGAACCGAAGCAAACCTAACCGAACCAGACCGAATCAAACCAAACCAAACCGAACCCAAGTGAACCAGACCAAACTCAACCGAACCCAACCGAACCAGACTAACCCAGACCAGACCGAACTGAACCAGACCGAAACAAACCAGACCGAAGTAGACCAGACCGAACCTGACTAGACCTGACCGAACTATACCGTACTAGACAAGACCGAACCAGAACAGACCGAACTGGACCACATCGAACCAAACCAGAACCGAACGAGACAGAATTGGACCGGACTAGACTGAACCGAACCAGACCAGACCAAACCAAACCAAACCGGACCAGACCGAACCAAACCGGACCAGACCGAACCGAACCAGACCAGACCGAACCTGACCGAAACTGACTAGACCAGACCAAATTATACCGAACAGTACCGGACCAGACCTAAACGGACCAGACCTAACCGGACCAGACCGAACTGTATTAGACCGAATCGAACCAGACTAAACCAAATCGAAAGAGATCGGACCGTACCTAACTAGGCTTAACGGGACTGGACCGAACCAAACAAGACCGGACCAGACAGAACCGAACAAAACCGAACCAGACTAGAGCGAACCGAACCGAAGCAAACCTTACCGAACCAGACCGAATAAGATCAAACCGAACCGAACCCAAGCGAACCAGACCGGACTGAACCGAAGCAAACCAGACCAAACCCAAGCGAACCAGATCAGACTGAACCAGACCAAACAATTCCATATCTAACCAAATTTTCGGGGTGATTTTGGGTGACCAAATGATTTCATAAATGCACCCAACCTAGACCAATGGAAAGAGGGTAAAAATATCTTTGTAATCATAGGTCATACATCTCCTAAAGCTTCAATACCAGGGAGAACGAACATCCCAAAGTAAGCCTCAAGACCACGTTTATGATTTTATGTGATGCACAAAAATCAGTTTGGGACACTACTTTCGGGGTGATTTTGGTTGGCAAAATGATTTCATAAATGCACCCAACCTAGACCAATGGAAAGAGGGTAAAAATATCTTTCTAGTGATGGCTCATACACCTCCTAAAGCTTGAATACCACGAACATCCCAAAGTAAGTCTCAAGACTTCGTTTTTTATTTTATGTGACGCACAGAAACCAGTTTGGTGCACTACTTTCAGGGTGATTTTGGGTGACCAAATCATTTCATAAATGCACCCAACTTAGACCAATGGAAAGAGGGTAAAAATATCTTTGTAATCATAGCTCATACACCTCCTAAAGCTTCAATACCAAGGAGAATGAACATCCCAAAGTAAGCCTCAAGACCACGTTTATGATTTTGTGATGCACAGAAACCAGTTTGGGACAGTACTTTCGGGGTAATTTTGGGTGATCAAATCATTTCATAAATGCACCCAACCTAGACCAATGGAAAGAGGGTAAAAATATCTTTGTAATGATAGCTCGGTATGGATCTCCATAACCTTTCATACCTACCTTTAATAATTTGCAAAGGTCCCACATCTACTAGAAATGGGGTTTTCTAACCGTTTATAACTGGGAGCAAATCTCATTTTACAAACCAAACTGAACCAGACCGGGCTGAACCAGAATAGACCGAAATGAACCGAAGAAAACCTAACCGAACCAGACCGAATCGAATCCGACCGAACCGCATCGGACCGCACCGGACCAATCCGAACCACACCGGACCAATCCGAATCAGACCGAACCGGCCCAAACCGGACCAAACCAGGCCAAAACGAAACCAGAACAAAACGAACCGAACCTAAAGAGAACAAACTGAACCGAATCGAACCGGACTAGACCAGACCAGACCAGACCACACAGAACAAACATGACCAGACCGAGCCGAACCAGACCGAACCACATAGAACGAATGGGACCAGACCGAAACGGACTGAACCAGACCGAACCGAATTGAACCGGACCGAACCAGACCGAACCTAATTGAACCGGACCGAATCGAATTGAACCGGACCGCACCGGACCATACCGAACCGAATTGAATCGGACCGATCCGAACCGAGCCAGACCGAACTGAACCAGACCGGACCGGACCGAACCGGCCCGAACTTGGCCAAACCGAACCTAATCGGCCCGAACCGAACCAAACCAGACCGAACCGGCCCGAACCGAATCAGACTGAACCGAACAAATCTGAATCGAACCGGCCCGGCCCGAACCGAATCAGACCAAACCGGACCGGATCAATTCGAACCAGACCGGACTGCACCAATCTGGACCGGACCAATCCGAAGCAGACCGGACCGGACCAATCCGAATCAGACTAGATCGAACCGAACCGGACCGGACCGAACCAGACCGAACCAGACTAGAACAAACCCGACCAAACCAAACCAAATCAGACCGAACCAAACTTGAACAGACAGAACGAACGGGACCAGATCGAATCGGACCATACCGAACTAGACCAAACCGAACCGGAACAGACCGAACTAGACCAGAACAAACCGGACCAGACCGAACCGAATCAGACCAAACCAAACTTTGACCAGACAGAACGAACGGGACCAGACAAAACTAGACCGAAGCGGACCAGACCAGAACGAAGCGGACCAGACCAAACCACAGCCGACCAAACCAGAACAAACTGAACCGAAGCGGACCAAATCGAATCAGACCAGACCGAACATGACCAAACCAGACAAGACCAGACCAGACCGCATTGGACCGAACCGAACCAGACCAGACCGAACCAGAAAAAACCGGACCACACTTGATCGAACCAAACCAGACCGAACCAAACTAGAGCAAACCGAACCAGACCAAATGAACCGGACCGGACCGAATCTGACCGAACCGAACCAGACTGAACCGAACCGAACCAGACCGAACCGGACTGAACCAAACCAGACCGAACCTAACCAGACCAGACCTAACCGGACAAGACCGAACCGAACCGAACTGGACCAGACCGAACCGAACCAGACCAAAACGAACCGGACCGAACCGAACTAGTTCATAACAAAACCAGACCAAAACAAACCGAACCTAAAATGAACAAACTGAACCGAACCGAATTAGACCAGACTTGACCGAACCAAACCAGAGCAAACCGAAGCAGACCAAACGAACCGGACCGGACCGAATCTGACCGAACCAAACTAGACTGAACCAAACCGAACCGGACCGGACCTGACCGAACCGAACCAGACCGAACCGGACTGAACCAGACCAGACCGAACCTAACCAGACCAGACCAGACCTAACCGAACCAGACCAAACCGAATCGAACCGGACCAGACCGAACCGAACCGGACCAGAATGAACCGGACCGAACCGAATCAGACCGACCCGAACTAGTCCACAACGAAACCAGACCAAAACAAACCGAACCTAAAATAAACAAACTGAACCGAACCGAATTAGACCAGACCAGACCGAACCAAACCAGACCAGATCGAACCAGACTAAATCGAACCGAACCAGACCAAACCGAACCAGACCAGACCAAACCAAACCGAACCGAACCGAACCAGACTAGAACGAATCGAACCAAAGCAGACCAAACAGAAGCAGACCGAACCGAACCAGATCAGACCGAACCAGACCGGAGCGAACCAAACCAGACCAGACCGCACAAGACTTGACCGAACCAGACTACACCGAACCAGACCGACCGAACCAGGTCGGGCCGACCCAGACTAGACCGAACTGAACCGAACCAGACCAGACCAAACCACACCGAACCAGACCAAAGCAGACCAAACCGAATTGGACCAGACCAAACAAAATCGAAGCGGACCAGACCGGATCGAACAGAACTGAATCCGGCCACAACGAAACTAGACCAGACCGAACCGCACCGGACCAGGAGAGACCAAACCGAAACGAACCGAACCAAACCCACCAGACCGAACCGAACCGGACTAGACATAACCAAACCGAACCGAACCATACTAGACCAGGACCGAACCGGACCAGACCGAACCACACCAGACCAAACCGAACCGAACCGGACCCACCGAGACCGAACCGGGCCAGACCGAACCAGACCAGACCAGATGAAACTAAACCTGACCAGACTAAAACGGACCAGACAAGAACGAACTAGACCAGACCAGAACGAAACATCCAATGCCAAACCGAACCAGACCAGACCGAACCGGCTAGACCGAACTGAACCGCACCAGACCGGAACCAACTGGACCGGACCAAACCAGACTAAATCGAACGGAACCCGACCAGACCAAACCTGACAAGACCAGACCGAACCAGACCGAACCGAACCAGACAAGAACGAACTGAACAGGACCGAACCGGACCAGACCGAACCAAACCGAACCGGACCAGACCGAACCAAACCGAACCGAACCGGACCGGACCGAACCAGACCAGACCGTACCAGACCAGACCGAACCAGACCACACTAGACCAAACCGGATCAGACCGTACAGGATCGACCAAGACCGAACCAAACCAAACCAAACCAAACTAGTGAAGACCAGACGAAACTGAACAAGACCAGACTGAACCGGACCAGACCAGAACGAATAGAACTAGAGCAGACCAGACCGGACCGAACCAGACTCAAGAGAACCGAACCCCACCGAACCGAACAGAACCGAACCAGACCAGACCGAACCGAACCAGACCAAATCGAACTAGACCGAACTAGACCAAACATTACCGAACCAGCGGAGACCAAACCGAACCGAACCAGACCAGACCAGACCGAACTAGACCGGCCCAGACCAAACCGGGCGACACCGAACCAGACCAGACCAGACAAAACTGAACTACACTAGACTGAATTGGACCAGACCAGAACGTACTTGATCAGACTAGAACGAACTTGATCAGACTAGAACGAAACAGCCCATGCCAAACCGGACCGGACCAGACCGAACTTGACCGGACCAGACCGAACGAAACCGGACCGAACCAGACCGGACCGGACTTAACCAGATCGAACCGGACCGGATGCCACCGGACCTCATCGTACAGGAACAGGCCGCTCCGGACCGGACCAAACCGGACCGAACCGGAGTAGACATAACCGAACCGAACCGAACTGAACTAGACCAGGACTGAACCGGACCGGACAGAACCGAACCAGACCAAACCAAACCGAACCACACCAGACCAGACCGAACCAAACCGACCCCGATCGAACCAGACCAGACCAGACGAAACTGAACCAGACTAGACTGAAACGGACCAGACCAGAACGAACTTGACCAGACTAGAACGCAACAGCCCATGCCAAACCGAACTAGGCCGAACCGGACCAGACCAGACCAGACCAGAGCAGACCTAACCAAACCGAACCAAACTAGAACGAACCATACCAGATCGAACCAAACAAGAACGAACTAGATAAGAACCAGACCAACCAAACCAAACCAAATTGTACCGAACCAGACCAGACCAGACCGAATCGAACCTACCGAGACTGAACCAGGCCAGACCGAACCAGACCAGACCAGACGAAACTGAACCAGACCAGACGAAACTGAACCAGACCAGACTGAAACGTACCAGACCAGAACGAACTGGACCAGACCAGAACGAAATAGCCAATGCCAAACCGAACCGGACCAGACCGAACCGGACCGGACCGAACTGAACTGCACCAGACTGGAACCAACCAGACCGGACCAAACCAGACCAAACCGAATTGAACCAGACCAGACCAAACCTGATAAGACCAGATCGAACTAGACCGAACCGAACCGAACCAAACCGAACCGAACCAGACCAGAACGAATCGAACAGGACCGAACTTGACAAGACCGAACCAAACTGAACCGGACCAGATCGAACCCAACCGAACCGAACCAGACCAGAACGAATCGGACCGGACCGAACTAGACCGAACCGAACCAGACCAGACCAGACCAAACCCAACCAGAGCAAACCGAACGGAACGGAACTAGATAAAACCAGACTAGACCAAATCGAATCGAACCAGACCAAAGCAGACCAAATCGAATCGAACCGAACCAGACCAGATCGAACCGAACCAGACCAGACAAGACCGAACCAGACCGGAGTGAACCGGACCGGACCGGATCGAACTAGACCAGACCGAACAAAATCAGACCAGACCGAACTAGACTAGAGCGAACCAGACCGGACTAGACTAGAGCGAACCAGACCGGACCGAACCAGGCCAGACCGAACCGAACCACACTAGACCAGACCCAACCAAATCAAACCAGACCAAACAAAACCGAACCACACCAGACCGATCCGAACCAGACCAGATGGAAACTAGACCAGACTAAACAGAACCAGACCATAGTGAAACCAGACCGAACCGGACCAGACCAAATCGAACCAAACAAAAACAGGCCACAATGAAACCAGACCAAACCGAACCGAACCAGACTGAACCGGACCGACCCAGACCGAACCGGGCCAGACTGAACCAGACCAGACTGAAACGGGCCAGACCAGAACGAATTTGATAAGACCAGAACAAACTTGATCAGACCAGAACGAAACAGCCCATGCCAAACCGAACCCGACCAGACCAGTCCGGACCGAACCAGACTCAAGCGAACCGAACAGGACCGAACCTAACCAGACCAGAAAGATCCGAACTAGACCAAACCTAACCAAACCGAACCGAACCGAAGCAGACCAGACCGAATTGAACCGAAGCAGACCAAACCGAAGCAGACCAAATCTAACCGAACCAAACCAAACCAGACCCAACTGAACGAGCCCAGACCAGACCGAACCGAACCAAACCAGGCCACAACGAAACCAGAACAAAACGAACCGAACCTAAAGAGAACAAACTGAACAGAACCGAGTTAGACCATACCAGACCGAATCGAACCAGACCGGACCGAACCAGACTAAAGCGAACCGAACCGAACCAGACCAGAGCGAACCAGACCAAACTGCACCAAACCGAACCGAACCAGACCAGACCGAACCAGATTGGACCGAACCAGATCAGACTGAGCCAGACCAAACCGAACCGAACCAGACCAGACCGAACCGAACCAGATTAGACAGGACCAGATCGAACCAGACCAGATCGAACCAAACCAGACCAGACCGAACAAGACTAGACAAAATCGAACCAAACCAAAGCAAGCTATAAAAACCAAACTGAACCGAACCGAACCAGACCAGACCAAACCAAACCGAACCAGACCAAAGCAGACCAAACCGAACCGAACCAGACCAAACAAAACCGGACCAGACCAGACCGAATCGAACCGAACCGAATCCGGCCACAACGAAACTAGACCAGACCGAACCGAACCGGACCAAACCAAACCGGACCAGGAGAGACCAAACCGAACCGAATCGAACCAGACCAGACCAGACCAAACCGAACTAAACCGAACCACACTAGATTAGACAAAACCGAACAGAACTGAACCGAACCGAACTGAACCGAACCAGACTGGACCAGACCGAACCAGAGCAGACTGAATCAGACAGAATCGAACCAGACCGAACCGGACCAGAGCAAACCAGACCGAACTGCACCAGACCAGACCAGAACGGACCGAACCGCACCGGACCGGACCGTACCGGAATGGACCGGACCAGACCAGATCAAACCGAACCGGATTGGACCGAAAGGAACCAGACCGAACCAGAACCAAACCGGTCTGGACCAGACCAGCCCAAATTGAACTAGACCGAGCCAAACCAGACCAAACCGAACCACACTGAATCTGACTTGACCGGACCGGACCATACCGAACTAGGCTGGACCAGACTGAACCAAATCGGACCGAACCAGACCGGACCGGACTGAACGAACGGGACCAGACCGAACTAGACAGAACAATGGGACTGGATGGCACCGGACTAGACCGGACCCGACCGGACCAGACCGAACTGGACTAGACATAACCGAACCGAACCGAACTAGACCAAGACCGAACCGGACCGAACCGAACCAAACCAGACTAAACCGAACCGAACCAGACCAAACCGGACCGACTAAGACTGAACCGAGCCAGACCGAACTAGACCAGACTAGACGAAACTGAATCAGACAGGCTGAAACGGAGCAGACCAGAACAAAACAGCCCATGCCAAACTAAATCGGACCAGACCGAACCGGACCGAACCGAACTGAACCGCACCAGATCGGAACCAACCGGACCGGACCAAACTAGACCAAACCGAACTGAAGCAGACCAAACCAAACCAGACAAGACCAGATCGAACCAAACCGAACCGAACCAGACCAGAACGAACCAGACCGAACCAGACCGTACCAGACAAGACCAAACCAAACCGAACCGGACCAAAACAAACCAAACCGAACTGAACCAGACCAGAACGAACCGGATCGGACCGAACCAGACCAGACCGTACCAGACCGCACCAGATCGAATCGGACCAAACCGTACCGGACCAACCAAGACCGAACCGAACCGAACCAGACCGCACCGGGCCAGACCGAACTAGACAAGACCAGATGACTGAACCAGACCAGACTGAACCGGACAACACCTGAATGAACTGGACCAGACCAGAATGAATCGAACTAGACTAGACCAGACCGAACCTGACCGACCCAGACCATACCGGGCCAGACTGAACCAGACCAGACCAGACGAAACTGAACCAGACCAGACTGAAACGGACCAAACCAGAACGAACTTGATCAAACCATAACGAACTTGATCAGACCAGAACGAAACAGCCCATGCCAAACCAAACCGGACCAGACCGAACCCGACCAAATCAAATTGAACCGAACCGAACCAAACCAGATCCAACCGAACGAGACGAGACCAGACCGAACCGAACCGAACCAGGCCACAACGCAACCAAAACAAAATGAACCGAACCTAAAGAGAACAAACTGAACCGAACTGAATTAGACCAGACCAGACCGAACCGAACCAGACCAGACTAAGGTGAACCGAACCGAACCGAACCAGACCAGAACGAACCAAACCAAACTAGACCAAACCACACCGAACCGAACCGAACCAGACCAGACCGAACTAGACCGGACCGAACCAGATCAGACCGAGCCAGACCAGACCGAACCTAACCAGATCAGACTGAACCGATCGAACCAGACCAGAGCGAACCAAACCATACTAGACCGAACAAGACTAGACCAAACCGAACCGAACCAAAGCAGGCCATACAAACCAAACTGAACCGAACCGAACCGAACCAGACCACACCAAATCGAACAGAACCGCACCATAGCAGAGCAAACCAGACCGAATTGACGCAGAGCAGAACATGTCATATTTGGTATGGTAAGGAATAGAGAAGTTGATTTTATGAAAATAAAAGTAAAATTAATAATAATAATAATAAATAAATAAATAAAATCTTCGAAGAAAATCATTAATTTAGATAAAAGATAATGAGAATTGAATAACTGTTAATTGTATGATATTGTCACGGTACGTAATAATGTTAGCAATACAATTTAAAAAATATATATATAAAATAAATCTAAAACGTTAGTACTAATAAAAATTTTGAACAAAAGAACAAATTAGAATAAGTTGTCACAATATTAAAATTTAAATTAATTTAAATTTAAAATAATAAATTTAAATTGATGAAAGTATCACATGTAACTAAATAAAACTGATTTAACATATAAATATAAAAGATAATATAAAAATAAATATTAAATTACAATTGAAATCCTAATAAATCAAATCTTTATTTAAGAATATCAGTTATTTTGTTTATGTTTTTTAATAGTTAATGTAACCCTAAATATTATCGTAAGTTTGTTGTAAATATATAAACATGTCGTGGTGGTGTTGGAATTATTGACACAAGTGTTAGATTTTTTGAGTAACATATCAGAGATATTTATATGAGTCGTGAAATAATTTGTCTAAAAAATTTGATATCACTTTCGATCAAGAATTTAAAACAATAAATTTGTGATTTTTTTTCTTTATGTATTGTTCATTTTACTTTTAATTATCAAATGTGAAATTTTTTAAAGAATTTAAAACAATAAATTTGTGATTTTGTTTTTCTTCATGTATTGTTCATTTTACTTTTAACTATCAAATGTGAAATTTTTAATTCCTAAAAAGAGTTTGAAGAATCTTAACTATTAGATTTAGAATATTATCAATAATCCTGATTGACTATAGCATATTATTAGAGACATTTAACATTAGTGATATTTATTTGTTTTTAATGCTATTTCATTAAACCAATGTTACCACTAAACTTTGTATTAAAAAAAAATTTTGGCATAATGCTTATAGTAAGAATGTGATAAGAAAATACATTTTATTAATTTATTGTTTGTGATATGATCTGAAACTAATTAATCTAAATAATGTCACGTTTCATTCAGATAGGAAATTACACAATTTCCAATACATTCAAATAGATTGAATTTGAGTTAGTCTTATTTTAAATGGTTTCATTGTTCAAATATTTTATTTGAATAAGGCAATTTAAATTAGTAAATTTTAATTTTCTTTTTAGATAAAGTATTTTAATTAACACTACATTCAAAAAATTATTTAAATGTCAAATAATTGTTAAAAAAATTAAAAATTAAAAATTAAAAATTAATATTAATAATCTTGTAGTAGATCTTGGTTAATGTTATTTTTTTTCTTCAAGATATTTTTCATTTTATATTTATACAACTTTTTTCTCAATTTATGTTAAATTTTTATTTTTAAGTTACGAAAAGTAGATTAGATCATATCCAAGATAACATTTGGTCGGGCTCATGCAAGGTAGGGTTGAGTTAACTTGAGTCAGAGTCAAGCTAAGTCGACTTAAGCCTTGGTTGAGTTGATTCGATTTAGGCTCAACTTAGGTTGACTAGACCTAGGCCCAGGTTGACGAGCCAAGGTAGTACCGAGTTTACCTACGCTAAGGTCGATCCAAGTCAATATAGGCTTCAGGTTGAGCTGAGTCAAGACAAGCCCACATTCAACTGACTCGAGGCAGGTCCACGTTCATTCGAGTCGAGGTCGACCCATGGTTAGCCAAGTTGGGTTAGGACAATCCTAATTCGATAAAGACCAGGTCAAGTTGGGTCTATCCTAGGACCATGTCAAGTAGAGTCGGTCCGGGTGAGCCAAGTCGAGTCATCATAGGGCAACGTTAAGCTAAGTCAACTCAAGCCCATGTCAAACCAAGTTTGTGCAAGCCCACATTCACTCGAGTCTATGCGAGCCCACATTCATTTGAGTCGAGCAAGACCTACATTCAATCAAGTTGGGCTAACCTGAAGTGGGTCCTAGTCCAATGAAGATTATTTTGTACCTAACCTAATCAAAACCAAATCAACTCAAGTCGAGTTATCCTTAAGTCGAGTCGGCCACAGCTCAAGTCAAGCCAAGTTAACCCAAGTCCAAGTCAAATTTAATCGAGTTAGGATCACGTTCAACTAAGTTGGTTAAGCCTATGTTGAGTCAAGTTCGGTCAGGTCAGGTTGGACTCATGTGGGATTGAGACAAATCAGGTCAGGTTTGACCAAGTCATGCTGGGTTTGTGTTAGGCCAAGACACCGGGTCAGGATCATGTCAAACTAAGTTTGGACAATCTCATGTTAGGTTGACTCAAGTTTATTCGGCCTAGGTCGAGCCAAATCAGCCCAAAGCCAAGTCAATCCTACGAAGACCAAAATATGAATTTGAGAATAAGAAGAATTTCAAATTCTTACTTCTTAAGTGGAATATGAATTTTTTTAATTTAAAGTAATCGAACTACTCTAATGAAATTATATAATTTCAATTTCTTTCAAAATTCTCTACCCAAACAACGTATTTTATTTTAAAGCATTTCATATTCTCAAAAAAAAAACAAATTATCCTCTCAAAATGCCTTATCCAAACTCAAAGCCAATATAGTGACTAACATCTCAGTGGAGTGTTAAATTAATGTAGGAGAGTGAGTTTAAAAAATACAACTTCCTTTAGAATTATTAATATAATGTTATATATGTTGAACATTAGACGATCCAAAGTCCCTTTAGAGGATCAAATCATTTGATAAAGTTTTGATGATAACAAAACTCAAGTATACATTTATATTTGATGACTTATATACATTGTGCAATTAACATTATTATTATTATTATTATTATTATTATTATTATTATTATTATTATTATTATTATTATTATTATTAAAGTAGGAGACACATGGTCCATAAAGAGATAAGTTTTCTTACTAATTACTTTTATGTGTTATTGAGTTGATTTAAATTGATTTTATAGCATTATGTGCTTTAACGTTCATATTTGTTCATAATGGAAATTATTCAAATTATTATAAAATACTTAAATGTGATTAATTGATTTTATATCATATTGTGCTTTAA
>Ga0099825_1001879_pt1 | contig 27344 bp, 6 predicted proteins | sample SiratroredBW_FD_76838 | JGI IMG/M metagenome (GOLD analysis project Ga0099825, IMG submission 76838) | Root nodule microbial communities of legume samples collected from California, USA - Siratro red BW | ecosystem: Host-associated > Plants > Roots > Nodule | place: USA: California | collected...
AAAAAAAAAAAAAAAAAAAAAAAAAAAAAAAAAAAAAAAAAAAAAAAAAAAAAAAAAAAAAAAAAAAAAAAAAAAAAAAAAAAAAAAAAAAAAAAAAGAAAGAAAGAAAGAGAGTTTCATACGAAGTCTAAAGCCCTTAAATTTGTGAAAGGGATATTATAACTTTTCTTCGCATGATAATCTTTTTGTTGTTGGCCGTTTCATTAATATATAGTTTTGAAGTAGCGATGATCAAAAGATCAAATAAAGTCAGTTCATGTTCACCAGTCTCCATCAAGAATGACTAGTTGAATGGACGGTGCTGATCCTAGGTTCTACTAATTATTAACGATGATGTGATAACATTTTTCTATGTAAATCAGTTATTACTTATACCCAACTAGCACTATCAGACCAATATATGATCTGTTTACTTCCATAATATATATTTTTTTCTCTATGTTTTAATCTTATCCCAAAAAAGATTAAAATTTGATTTTAAAGGTAGGGTCTTGCTAAACCAGTGCATGACAACGGAAAGAAATCTGAAGAAAGTTATATTAAAAAAAAAATTGGAAGCACATTAAAAAATATATAAAAAAACGTGTTTTTTTCCCATCCTAATAAAAAATTGTTCTTATTTCTTTGATTAAAAACACCTCGCTAGCATTTTCCTTAAAAATAACCTATGTTTCTTTCTTTACTCTGATAAATAATCGGCGGATACCAGAAAAAATAAAGATAATATATAGCAGCAAGATGGAGAAATGTTGAAGGTTGGAAGGAAGAAAAATAGGTTGGTAAGGAACCTAGCACTGAACCATATTAAGAGAAAACAAAATAAGATTCTTACTTTGAGGGAACAAAGCAGTTGTCTGGCTCGAGGAAATTTAGAATCAGTTGACCAACACAATAGATCGCAGGCGCATGCAGCACACACAATACCATTAAAGAAGCCAAAAAGTCTCATCAGCCAGGAGAATTGGATAAGCCTCATGTTACTGTATTTCATTTAGATTATCAACCAAACTTTGTTGTTGTAAAGAAAAAAGGAGGTTCAGTGCTTAGAATAAAACCAGGTTTGGCGCAAAATTCAGTAGTTTTAGTATGGAAGACAGTGAGACAGAGGGTTTAGATAATAAACACTCGGGAACGTTGTGTCTTGGTTATTGTTGCCTTTTAATGAAAGTGAGGATGACTGCCTCGAAAAGGAGCTTTCATCAGACACTGCATGTGTGTTCCAGTTGCTTCACATACACATCTCTTAGTATAATTACCAAGGTTTTTAAGCAGTTATTACGGTTTTCTTAAGTTTTTTGTACTGTCAAAAATTACAGATAAATATAATTGATGCGCTTATAATTATGATTTCACGGAAAATCGGTTTTTAAAATCTTGCCAATCGCATACAGTATAGTAAAAGGAAAAAGAAAAAAGATATTAATGTCCTACAAAATTTCCAATCCTACGTAACTAGATTGTTGTCGAGAAGCCTAGTAACATGTTTGATTAATCAACCCGCAGTCAAACTGAAACAACCAAAAACTGAGGTCGTACATTCGATACTGATACTGTTACTGTTACTGTTTGCTGCTAAAAACTGATGGATGATCATATAATCACGAGACAAGTACAAGCACTCCATTGTCATTGACAGAATTAAACTCACCAGGATATTAAATTCATCATCAGTTTAATTACAGTCTCGAAAACATGCAAAAGAAAACATTATATATCCCCTAATAATCAAAATGACACACACAAACTATCGAAGCACGAAACCTCGATTCCTACTGTCGACACCCCTAACTAAATGAATTTCTTGCCATCTTCCCAGCACCACCGCCGCCACAAAAGCTAACTGTTAAGAGAACTGCAATGTAGAACCTATGGTGAAAGTGGTGAGAGAATTGGAAGACATTATTTTGAACTTATGAAAATAAACATGTAACTTTCTTACCACCTCTACTATTTAGCCCATTCGAAGAGGCTTTGAAGTCAAATTTGGCAATAAACTCTTGTTGATTGAGCAAGAATTTATTGAATTAAGATGTTCTATCCAAAGAGGCTCTAGAAGGGTGGGCGATTGGATGCCCAGAATGGCTCAGATGGCATCTGAACAGAATTGAGAAGGTTCGGAGGCAAACCATGGAAAAGTGGAGCAGTTGCATCTCCTCCTCCCAGAAGCTGTGACTGACCAACACCACTTGCACCGGGTGACCCAATTGAACTTCCTTGCATTGGTAGCGAAGGCTCATCATCCTCCAAAGGAAGCCTCTCATAAGCAGCGTTGCTGAACGAAGCAGCCATGATCACCACAGGCCCCGAAGCGAGCAGTGTCCCAACCACACTCCCTCCCACCACCTGTCCCTGGCCACCGGCCAAATAAATGGTCAAACCGGAAGCAGCAGGTGGCGCAGGCGGCGGAAGGAACGATCCGCTGAGGGACAAAATCTCGAACCGTCCATGGAGAGTGACAACCGCACCGGAAGAAGCCGGTTGCCTGAGAGTGACGTTGGTGACTGTGCCGGTGCCACTCAGGATGCAAACCCCTCTCTGGCGTTTCCTGGCGAACTCAGCCACGCTATCCACGATGTCGCACCCGTCCGCGACCTCCATCATGTGGGTTTTCATGGCGTTTGCGCTGTCGCGAGTGATGATAATGGGTGGCTTGGGCTTGTTCTTGGAGCCGGCTGGTCTCCCGCGGGGCCTCCTTGTTATCTCAGCCTCACCTGCACCTTCGTCGTTGTTGCTGCCGTTGTTCTCTTCGCGTTCCCTTTTCTGCGCGCTGCTGCTTCCGCTGTTCTCCTCGTCGGCGCCTTGGTTTAAGGCCTGGAATTGGTGCTGCTGCGGCTGGTGGTGCAGATGGAGATCCCTTGTGTGAAAAGGAGGGGGAAGGGAGTGACCATGTGCTGAGATTGGATCCATTCCGATTCTTTCCTTCAATGTATAATTGAGTATCTATCGATACAGATAAGGATTGTGAAGCTCTTAACTCTAGTTAGTACTTCATTTGCATATGCTGGAAAGTAGAAATAAATTTGGCAATTCTAAGATATGAATATATGTAGATGAAATGAAGGAAACAAAATGGAAGGAAATTAATGAGAACAAACTGTTACATATAATCAGTGAGTGGTCTCTCCTGATTCTCTTGCTGCTGGCTTCTTGAAGATCTTGTTGATTTGATGAATCCAAGTGGTGGTGAGGGAGTAGTGGGCAAGGTCCAAGTTGAAGCTGGGGATGGAATAGGCTAGCAAGTTGTGATTGAGATTGACCTTAATTGACTTGTACCTCAACCTCTTCCTCTAGAAAGGTTCAATTGGTGGGGCTTTGAATGGAGTTGCTTCTCCTTGAGGTGAAGAAACAAAGAGAAGGATGAAGGTGGTTCTCCTATTTTGGGAAGAGCAGTGTTGGGTTAGGGTTCGATTGAGAAAGACAGATCCAAACTAGATTTGTTTGCAGAAAGACTGCGTGCTTATGGGCGGTGGATGGGTCCCCATGACTCTTTCTCTCTCCCTGAACAACATATACTCTGTGTTGTGTGGAGTACATCATACATCTCCCACCAATATTTATATTGGTCTCATAAAAAATCATTTAATTTTAATATTCAATGCATTAAAACTATATTAATTTCAATTTCCAAAATTAAAATGGAAATATTGTTTTGTTGTCTGAGTTATTAAAACATAAATAAATTTTTTTCATTATAATGCTTTAAATGCTTTTAATTTCAATTGAATAAAACGCTTTGAATGGGCCTATTTCTAGGCTTCTTCATTTCATTTTCTACTTCATTCAAATTTAAATCTACGTTTTTGAAACTCCCATGCAGTTTAAGTTTATATTATATTATAATGTACATACTTATCCTCCAATTCCTTTTGTTCTCAATTATATTTTTTTGGAAATTTTGATATCACATTATTTATTCTTTTATCAATTAGTATATTTTTATGTATTTTTTTCCATTAATTTTTACTATCTATGGTGGGTAAAAAAAGGAAAAAACTTAGGTACCATAGATATTGTTGGTGCTCTTCTCTAATCATATTGAGTTCTGCCTATGTAACTCATAAGAAGCATATTTCAAAGTGAATTTCTAAATATGATAAGAAAAAAAAAAAGCTATGATAAATGTAATTTTTCTTAAAAGTAAATGAGTACAACAAAAAATGATAGAACTGCTTTATCATAATTAAGAAATATTTAGTGAATTTTTCTTTCTTAAAAAATAACTTTCAAAGATATATAAAAAGGAATTAACAAAGTGGTAATTATAATAATAATAATAATAATAAATATAATTTTGGAAACAACTTTACTAAATTAATTTTACTTGTTCAATAAATGGTTTAGTTAAATTGAGATAGAAAGTAATTCATTTAAATATTGTAAAATTAATATTTTATTTAAAATAATAACATGTGTGAATTTGAAACCTTTTTAAACGATTGAAATCCATCAATTATGGAACGGGAAAGTATATAGTTTCTTTTTTCCACATTTACGTGGCTTTAGATCAATATTTCATCTTTATTTATTTTCACTTTATATATATATATATATATATATATATATATATATATATATATATATATATATATATATTAGTTTTATTCTAATATAAATTATTTATTGGTATCATACATCATAGTATTAGTATAAAATACAAAATTATATCAATATTTATATTTTTTTAATTATTCTTATCAAAACTTGCTAAGCGAGAATTTACTACTAAAACAATTGCTAATACACAATTAAAACATTGTAACTTTTCACTATTAAAATATACATTATACACTTAAAATATATTCGCTCAATCTATATAAATTTCATCTCAAATACTTTTAATTCTTTAATTTCTTAAGCATGTCACACATAACTAATCAGATTGCCTATAAAAAAATTAGGCATATTATACCATGAACATGTATAATATATCACGAAATATCTATTTTAAGATTCAAACAATTTGAATATATTCAAACAACACATAATTCCTGTTTAAAATTAAATATTATGACTATATCACCTTCATATTTTAATAATTAACTTTTTATTTATATAACTTACACTTAATTAATAAAATATTCGAACTTCATCTGTTTATATCATTTTTCCTCTTAAACAATTAACTGGGTCTTTTCATTATAAACTCCTAAAATTAATAAATAAAGTATTGATTGAGAAAATGATAATTTAGCTAAATAAATTATATATTTACTTGAAATATAGTTTTATACAATCAATGAAATAGGAATTTATCATATCATTTAAATTTTTTTATTATTTTAATAATTATTTAAAAATCATATTTATAATATTTTATGGTAATTTGTTGATAGTATAAAATAATTACACTGATAATTTAAAATAAACTTTGGATAAAGCAAAAGTATTCGATAATTTTAATCTGTGTAAAAATCCGCACTGTAGTAGCATTTTAAAATGCATGTAATGGCTTTAATATTTCTTACTAAATTAAAGTTATTACCATTAAAAGTTACAGCATTTTTTAATTCAGTTCCTTAAAGAAAAGTCTGATTTGCCGAAGTAATTATGTAAAGTTTTGTTTATCATCATTAAACCTTACGCTGTTACATTTGGTAAGACTTTAAAAGCAGTGTTGTGGTTTGAACTAAACTTTTCCATAACATGATAAGTATGAAAACTAGTATTAAAAGACTTAAATTATATTTTAGGTGATGACGATGCTGAACATTTGCTTATTGGGCATGGAGTAGTTGTCAATGAGAGAGAATAGTATTTAATTAAGTTATCTTTGAAATTAAAAGAAGAGTTAAATCTGTCTGAATTCAGTTTCAATTAATCTAAATGGAGTTATTATAAATAGGGGTATTAAAATAATAGATTGGGAGGGAGAAGAAGGTCAAGTTTAGAAGTTCAAAGCAGTTTTCTGAGGCCGTTTTCCTGAGAAATATATCCATAACGCAAACGGGAAGTTCTATGTGACAGACTAGTTTGTACTGTAAAATGAAACAATAGCTGGCACAATTAAAACTGCACTGGACCCGTGTGCATAGAGAGAGGCTGCTAGGGTATTTGTGCTTCAGTTTTCCATGACCCGCTCCACATGCAAATTTGGGTCATCGTCACATCAATTCTATCTTTTAATCTTCTCAAAGTCTAACCTTAAAACTTAGGCCCACCTGTTACAACCATGACTCATGCGTTTTCATCCGTTTCTTTCGGGTCAATTCTAAGTCATGGACCAACTTCTTCCTCCACTACTCCTCTCTCTCTCCTCAGTTATATTGATTTTCCAAAATTCGTTTGCATGTCTTTCTATTGGCCATGGTTACCAAACTGAAATATGTTACAAGAAGTTTCATAAAAACTAGAGTCCCACAACAACTAATAGACAACCATATCCTTCTATAGAATCATTTTTTCATAACTGGTTTTATTGAATAATTTAATTTATGTTTTAATTATTAAATATCTTCATTTAATATTTTCCTATTAAAAATAGTTGTTTGTAAAGCTAAGATAGGAACTTATCCGTTTTCCACGTTGTCAATGCTACAGGTTAACGTTAATGATACAAAATTCAAAGCTGCACATGCACGCGCCCCACCAATTTTTAATTGTTAATTTCTTTGTTTCCAGAAAACGGGTAACATAGTATATGTTGATGACCAATGAATCTTTTATCACACAGTAAAATGTTCTTAAAAGAAATTTAGTCTAGTTTTATTCCTGTTAAAAAGCACGGAGAACTTAATCACAACGTTCAGAATTAATTACTCTTTTGTGGAATTTTAGATTCATTTCTAGATATAAAAATATTTATATTTAATGTATCGTTTGTTTAGTGGGTATGCATATTTGTTATGTTTTATTTATAATAAAAAAATTTAATTAAAAAATACTAAGGTTATGTCAATCTTTATATAAAATTTTGTATAAAATAGTGTATGTATACTCTCTCCATTCATCAGAAACAATAAATTATAGATCATGTGCATGCATCATACCACATTTTTAATTATAACTTATTTTATTCCTTAATTATAGTTTATGTTATCCTTAATTATTTGTCATCCTGTACATATATTTCTTTCTGTATCTTTTCATTACAATTATTCAGGAATAAATTATTGTTTATTTTATTTTATATATACTCGTACATATCGTACGATATATGTACTCAATATATAAAAATTATATTCTTGTGAAACTTGTCACAACAACTCAACTACCCATTAAATTATCTTCTTCAAATTACCCCACCTGGTACAAGCAAGTTACTCTATTGTTGACTGCAAATAATGTACTCGGCTATGTTTCTGGCACCCTTCCATGTCCTCCAGCAACAATTGGAACTGGTGATGCAACTGTTGAAAATCATCTTGCTTTTCTTGCCTGGAAGCGTCAGGATAATTATGTGCTTCTGGCTTTGTTTGGTACTTGTGGTCTTGAGGCATAGATTGTGATGTCCTCTGCTACCTCCTCTGCTGATTTAATCTCGAGAATGACCAAGGTTTATGGCAATCAGTCTCGCACTCGGATTATGTCTCTTAAAGAGTGTCTTTCCTCCATCACCAAATGTGACTCTAATGCATGTGACTATTTACACTCTATTTGCTCCGTAGCTAATGAACTTGCACTTATTAGTCACTCTGTTGATGGTTTTGATCTTGTCATTGTAGCTCTAAATGATCTTAGCCCTGCTTATCGTGAGTTTTGTGCAGCAATCCACACTCATGACATTCCACTGTTGTTTGATGAACTTTTTGACAAACTTGTTGACTATGAAATTTTCCTTCACCAGGAGGAGCGACAACAATCGTCCTTCCCTGTTACTGCCAACCATGTTTCTCGTTTATCTTTCTTTCATGGCTGCTACAAACGTTCAATGTCATCTCCTAGTGGAGCATCTCTTGCTCAAGACAACCCTTCTAGATCTAATCCACGTAATTCTTCCTCTGGATCTCTCCTTATTTGTCAATATTGTGATCATCGTGATCACACTGCTAAGACTTGCTGCAAATTACATGGTTATCCTTCTAATCATTCTCGTCGTCAAGCAAATACAGTTAAGAGGATTCTGGCTTTGAACCGTCTTAGCTTTTGGATTCTGATGCATCTCACCATGTCACTGGGGATCTTGCTAATCTCACTTTGGCCCATGATTACACTGATAATGATAAACTTATGATTGCAAATCGTAAGGGACTCACCATCACTCATAGTGGTTCAACTTTTCTTCCCACTTCCTCTTCCCCACTTCACTAAATAATGTTTTTTATGTTCCTAACATATCTCAAAATCTTCTTTCTATTTCTCAATTATGGCAAAGCAACTTTGTATCCATTGAATTTTTCCCATGGCATTTTCAAGTCAAGCATTTAAGCATGGGGGCAATCCTCCTACGCAAAAAGAATGAAAACAATGTGTACAAGATATCTTGCCTACCTCCTCATGCTCAATCCCATCATATCCACTATCACACCTCCCTCTCCACCTGGCACAGTCGCTTAGGACATCCCACTTCTCGCATCCTTCATCATGCACTTAAGGCCAATATCATTCCATTTTATTCATCACCTATTCAGTGTTCAAATTGTTTAGCAAATAAAAGTCACAACTTGTCATTTTCTAAGTCCACTTCGTCTAGTAGTCAAGCCTTAGAATTGATTTATTTAGATGTATGGGTCCTGCACCTTCATCTTCAATAAATGATCATTTTTATTATGTCATTTTTATTGATCACTTTTCAAAATATGTGACTTTATCCGATTAAACATAAATCTGATGTTTCTCATATTTTTCCAATTTTCAAATCTTTTGTTGAAAATCAATTAAATATAAAAATTAAAATTTTTTACTTAAACAATGGTGGTGAATATATTAAATTGAGTTCTTTCTTTCAAACTCATGGAATAACACACTTAACAACTCCCCCTTATACCCCAAAACACAATGGGCTTTCTGAAATAAACACCGTCATTCGGTTGAAACTGCTCGTTGTCTTCTTTGTCGTGCTTCTTTACCCATCTTATTTTAATCTTATGCTCATAAAATTGCAGCATATCTTATAAATCGCATGCCCACACCTGGTTTAAACATGAAGTCACCTCTCGAGTCTTTATTTCACTCTTCACCAAATTATTCTAAGTTAGGTACCTTCGGGGTATCTCTGTTTTCCTTGGTTGGCCCCATTCGTTCATAACAAACTTCTCCCAAAATCCCAACCATGCATCTTCTTATGTTACAGTTCATCTCAAAGTGATTATTTGTATTACAATTTTAAAGCTGAAAAATTATATATCTCAAGATGCGTGCACTTTGTAGAAAATGTTTTTTCTTATTCTTCTGCACTTACAACCACATCTTCTCTCTCTCCAACATCCATCCCTACATGCATACAACCATCTGACCCCACATCCTCAAACCACATACAAATCCTTCCAACACCCATATCTCAAAATTCAAATTTCACCTCCATTGTCTCATTTTTACCTACATATCTCAAAACTTATTTTCACCTATATCCATGTCAACATCACTGCTTACCTCATTCCCTCCTCATGTATTACCAAATTCTACTGCATCCTCTCCTCCATCCAATCATGATATCTTGTACACTTTGGGTTCATCTCCTTTTACGAATGTAGACTCATCCTCATGCTCGCCTGGACCAAAACAACCGTCCCACTCAATGGTCAGAAGATCTAAAAATGACATCTTTAAACCCAAACAGCTTCACCTAGCCACCAAATTTTCTCTATCCAACTAAATTGAACCTTCTTGTCTTTCCCAGGCTTTGAAACATTATGAGTGGAGGCAAGCAATGTCAGAAGAATTCAATGCATTACTTGCCAATGGTACATGGTACATGGTCATTATTGATAATAAGTGGATTTTCGTCTAAAACGGGATCTCGATGGCTCTATAACTTGATATAAAGCTCATCTTATTACTAAAGGGTTTCATCAATGTCCTGGTATTGACTATATTGAGACCTATAGTCTAGTCATTAAGCCTTAGATTATCAAGCTGGTTCTTTGCATTGCTCTCTCTAATGGTTTACCTTTATGTCAAATGGATGTTAATAATGCATTTCTTCATGGTAGTATCTTAGAGGATATTTACATGTCTCAACCACCAGGTTTTGTTAATTCTCACTTTCCAGATCATATTGGAGCTACCTACCTTTTCGCCAATCTTATGTTCCATACTCACATGAAACATTTTGTTATTAACTATCATTTTGTTCATGACTTGGTTGCTTCTAAGGAACTTCAAGTGTTTCATGTGCCAACAAGTCATCAACTAGCAGATCTACTTACCAAGCCTCTGTCTCACTCTCGCCATGCATTTCTTCTAGACAACCGGTCTCCCTCCTCCATCTTGCGGGGGCGTGTAGAGTCTCTCTCCATTCATCGGAAACAATCAATCGTAGATCATGTGCATGCATCATAACACATCCTTAATTATAGCTTATGTTATCCCTTAATTATAGCTTATGTTATCTCATAATTATTTGTCATCCCGTACATATATTTTTGTATCTTTTTATTACAATTATTCAAGAACAAATCATTGTGTAGTTTATTTATATACTCGTACATATCTGTATGATATATATGCTCAATATATAAAAAATATATTTCTCTATATGGTATCAGAGCCTATCCTAGCTAGGTTGTTGGGCCTATCACCCGCTATTGGACCACCCTTACATATAAGTTTCATGCTAGAGTTAAAGAGTCTTGACATGAGGGGGGTGTGTTGGAGATCCCACATCGACTAGAGATGAGGTCTTTCAATAGTTTATAAGTAGGTGCGAACCTCACCTTACAAACTGATTTTGTAAGACTGAGTTAGCCTTAAAATTCACTTCTAATAATATACAATATTTAGATCCTAATGAATATCGATTTGTATTATAAGTTTTCTTGTTTATTATTAGTTACATCGATGTTGTTATCTTGATTAATGTTTGCTAAATAATTTTTCTTCCAACATAGCTAACATTTTTTTTTTGTTTAAGTGTATCTTCTTCAATCCTTCGTGATTATACATTTGTTGGTTCTCCTACATCTTATTGTGATATAGTTAATTGATTATTAGTATCAAGGAAATTGTCAGTTTTTAGCTGTTCACATAGAATATTCTTTTATCTTTGTCAGCTTTCAGCTTCTTACAAAGAATATTCTTTTATCTCTACACAAAAAGAAAAAATAAAAAACATCAGCAGTATCTGTTACACTTATAAAAGCAGACACATTCTCAGTGTCTCTTGTTGCTGGTATCTACTCATTCCATTTCATTTCATAGTAAGGCAAAACACAATTATGGATTTATTAAAAAAAGTTGACACCAAATTATTGTATATCATGTTATGTAAGTCAATGTCTCTTACAGTTAAATATCTCATTTTACCTTAATTAGTTCAAACAACTAATTGTACTTAAGCATGTTTGTTGTACTTGGTTCTCAATTTTGTTGGTTCTCAATTGTGTTGTATATTTGTTATTTGTTAGACCTTTTATATATTTGATTGTGTTATTACCAAACTCAATTATTATCCTCTGATGACGAATGAAACTTTTTACCACATAGTAAAATTATCACTAAGAAAAATTTTAATCTTTTTTTAAAAAAAAAAAAGCATGGACGACTTAATCACAACATTCAAAATTAGTTATTATTTTGTGAAATTTTAGATTCATTTTTAGATGCAAAAATATTCAATTTTGGTGTCACATTTATTTAGCGGATATGCATATTTTTTATTTTTTATTAGTAAAAATTAATTAAAAACAGGCAAAAGGATTGTTTCAACTCTTATAAAAAATCGGTATAAAACATTGTACTATCTTACATTTTATTTGATGTATAAGGTTTAACCAATTTATTAAATATAATGTCTTTAACATCCATCCCCTGTTGGATATTGATTCATTATAAGCTTTGTTACTTGTTAGTCACAATTAAGACAAAAACATTTACACAATGTTACTGTCTTGGTTAATGTTGGTAGATAATTTTTCTTCCGATATAGTTCTGATGTTGTTGTTGGTATTTTCTTTTATTTATATGTATCGCTCTCAACCCACTTGTCACTATACATTGGATGGTTCTTCCACATCTTGTGATATAGTTAATTGATTATTAGTATTAGAGAACTTCTAACTCTCAGCTGCTTAATGAGATATTTTTTATCCCCTGCATAGAAAGAAATAGGAAATTTCAGCAGTGTTGTAGTAGGAAAAAAATACTTTCCTAAGTACTTTTTGTTGTTGGTATTTACCTATTCCATTTCATCTCATAGTAAGTCAAAACATTATTATGGATTCATTACTGAAAATTTGGCACCATATTATTGTGTGTGCACCCATTTTCTTTTTGTGATGTAAGCCGATGTCTCCACCTAAATATCTCCTTTTACCTTTATTATAGTTTAGACAACTTATTAAACTTAAGCATATTTGTTATACTTGTGTTATATTTTTGTATATTTAATCATGTTTCAACTAGACTCAATTGTTATCCGTTGATGACAAATAAACTTTTTACCACATAGTAAAATGTTTTCCAAGAAAAGTTTTAGTCTAATTTTTTTTTCTGTTAAAAAGCATGGATGATTTAATCACAACATTCAGAATTAGTTATTATTTTGTGAAATTTTAGATTCATTTTTTAATGTAAAAGTATTAAACTTTAGTGTCACTTTTATTTAGTGGATATGCTATTTTTATATTTTTTTATTAGTAATAAAATATCTTAATTAAAAAGAAGCAATAGAATTGTTTCAATACTTATATAAAAAACTGTATAAAACATTGCACTATCTTACATTTTCTACTATAATGTATAAAGTTTAACCAATTCATTAATACAATGTCCTGAGCCCCTCTTAGATATTGATTTTTTATAAGATTTGTTTCTTGTTAGTTACAATTAAGACAAAAACATTTACACAATGTTACTATCTTGCTTAATGTTTGGTAAATAATTGTTCTTACAAATAGTTCTGAGGTTCCTACTGGCTTGTTCTTATCTATACATTAGTTGGTTCTCCCACATCTTGTGACATAGTTAACTAATTATTAGTATCGAGAGAACTGTCAACTTTCAGCTGCTTACAAGGAATATCTTTTATCTCTACATAGAAAGAAATAGGAAAGGTCAGCTGTATCAGCTGTATTGTAGTGATAAAAAAGATACCTTCCTGTGTGTCTCTCACTGCTTATATCTATTCATTTCATTTCATAGTAAATCAAAAATTTGACACCTCTCACTGCTGATATTTATTCATTCCATTTTATTTCATAGTAAGTCAAAAACACTATTGTGGATTTACTATTAAAAAATTGATACCGTATTATTATGTGTATACCCACTTCTTGTTTGTGATGTAATTCAATAATTTTCATACCTAAATATCTTCTTTTACCTTAATTAGTTCAAACAACTTATTAGACTTAAGCATATTTGTTATATTTATGTCATATTTAGTTCTCAATTGTTGGATATCTTTTTCTCAGGTAACTAAGTTTAACCATTCAAGTTGTTCCATCTACAATTTATTTGTGAGTGTACTGATTTAGTAAAATGTAGATCCTCCGTATTCACACAATTCCTATGTAACTCGACATAATTCTTAAGAACATCAACATAATTCTTGAATACATGTACATCAATATAATTCTTATAAAAATACACCAGTCTCTCGTCTCATATCTAAAAAAGTGTAAACACTACAATATGATATATTAGATTTGTACGTGCTTAGACCAGAAGATTATATTTCACTTGAGGAGTTTAATATCCCATGCACTTCATTTAATGTCTATCTCATCATAAAAACGTTCTAGAACATCTCATTCTTCTAGCATTTTGATACCTCATCTCCTAACTAATTAGTCAAACAAAAGATTGTATCATGTAATCTTATTACGTTATCGTCTAGACTGGGAGATTATATATCCTTAAGCAAATTCTAATATTTTAGATCGAAACATAATGATCCATATGTTGTATAATATGAAGTACTTTCTTTGTCTTTTGAATTTGAAAATGGAGAGTTATGTCCCCTTACAAAAATTGTACCAATATATTGATACTTAAGAATTAAGTACTTATATGTATTTAGGAATTATGTTTGACCAACATTTATTTAGGAATTACGTTGACATGCGCTGAGTTTTACAAAATTATTATGCTCCCACAAATATATTAGTGAATCTATCATAAATAAACTACTTAAATTGTGATGCTTACATTTTGGGAATAAATAGATCTAAAATTTCACATTAAAATATCTAAACTCTAAATGCTGCAGGTAGTATCTATAAACTTTTGACTATATCAGTTTTGAGATATAAGTTCTGAAATATGTTTATATTTATAAACCCATCAAGAAAGATGGATAATATATTCTCTGATTGTCCATATGAAGAAGTCTTTTATAATATAATTCGACAATTTCTACGTCTTCCAATTAATCTTTATACAATATATGCATTTAAATTTTTTCCTCAATGATTGAGAGAATCAATAACACTAATAAAAATGAAAGAAAACAATAATTACGTGGATTGGCTAATAGTATCTGATGGGTGGGTGGGTATAGGAAGATGAAGATTTTTAGGAATGAGAAAACGATGGAGATGTAGAGTGTTTTGTGGGAAGTGGCACATGCAGCATGGTAGAAACGACAAGTGGTGAGTTAAAGGCAATTAATGGGAGATGATGCAATGTGAAGAGTGAAAGAAAGAGAAAGTAGAATGAAGGCTGCGCTAATAGTATAGTATAATAGTATTAGTAGTAGTAGGTTTGGTGTGAAGAAAGGAATTAAGAGAAGAGGGAAGCCAGGTTGTAAGGGTTGGTGGAGGGCAGGGTGTTGACCAATGAGCGCATATTACAGAGTGTTGGAGACGCGTGGGTAGCGCTGACACCCACTGCAAAGCAAACCAAACAACACATTGGTGCACAAGCGCCGGAGACTTTGCTGAAACCAACATTATAAAAATCCCACTCTCTCTCTCTCACAACGCACAACTAACAACTCCCGTGCGTAAATAAAACCCATGCATCCTAAGATGCTCTTTGTCGGCCCTTACTCCATCCAAAGCACTCTTTACCCGAACTCATGGTGGACCCCACCCCCTCCCTCTCTCTGTTACTGTGCCAGATTCATTTCTTAACCACGCATGCCCTCTCCTTTACCCTTATCCTCAATCCAATACTCGGTTAACTAGCTTGGGAGACAATAATCATGTGAACTACTGTGACCTCACTCTGCATAATCGACCACACTCTTTTCGTTTTTATGCACAAAAATTGTGAATAATCCACTTCCTTTCTTGCTCCAAACTTGTGAACATCATAAACAGTTCTGTAAAACATTTAACCTAATACAGAAACGGGGGATGAACTTTCACTCTACGTTTCAACTGTGATATCAGATACTTGAGACATGTTTAGTTTTATTCACGTAATACTTTTTAATACAGTTTTCTTATAGTAGGTTGGTTATTTTTATGGTCTGTAAGCTGTTGTTTACATGAATTTAATTTTTATAGAGGAAAACATGATACCTGTTAAATATATCTATCTCTCTATATATATGTATTCTATTGTGTTACATCCTAGTAATCGTATATTATATGAACTCTTCTCTTTTCTATCTGTGGCTTGTTTAGGTGTCACCCAAGTAACACAGAGATGTCTATTCATTACTTTCTTATATTCTTTCATACTATGATGTTGGTTCCACTTAAAAAATGTAGATATAATTTATCACTTACCAACATTTGGAAACTTGCTAAATCCAAAGCAGCGCGCAAAAGGGCAGCAGAACAACTAAAAAGCTTAAAACATACTAAAAAATATTAAAATCATGGTAGGACACTAGTGGAAAATATGGCATCCGAGTGACTGTAAGTATGTCGGCTGGAAAATAATATGAAAAAAATGCATGGTGACAATTTTAAAATTTTGGATGACTTTCCTACATTAGGTATTCTAGGTTCAACGCAAAAAACTTATACTTATGTTTGATTCTGGTGTCATTCGACTTAAATATGGATATTTTACGTCAGATTCAGGCTACCTGACATAAAAAAAAATGTTTAAATCTCAACTGATTTTTTCTTTTTTTGTGAGAACGAAGAAAAACTTCTGTAGCTTGTGATTTTGGATTCGGAGGCAATTTTGGCTTTTTTATGTTTAGACAACTTTCTCTTTACATCTCTTTGTCCTATTTGTCTGGTGGAGATATCTCTTTCATTACATTTCATTCGCCGAATGTGGATCATAAAGTTAGTGCTATATATTTCTATTATATTGTTAAAATTAAAATTATAGTTAATTTTGGAAATTTTAATTACGATCAATACATAAATATCTCCATTAAATTAATATTGGTGATTTACTCATTGAATTAGCATTGATTGTTTACTCATTAAACTAGGATTGATTGTTTACTGTTAATATAAAAATGATTGAAATAGTTTTAAAATTGATTTAGTTTTGTAGGAGTAAATATATGATTTAGTTTTCAATTTATTGAAGTAGATGTTTTATTTAGTTTTATATTCTGTAATTATATGATTTAAAATAATTTAGTTAATAGGAATAAATAATATGAAATTTAAACTCTAAGAGTAAATGACTAATTAATTATTTTATTCTCATGACTAAATTATTTTGGACATTTTAATATTGTTTAAAATTTTAAAAATTAAAAAAAATTAGGAAAAAGTTATATTTTTGTAGGACTAAATTATAAGATTAAGAAAATTAAGAAATTTATTAAAATTTTAATATATTCTACGACTGAATCTTTGGAATTATTTAAAATATACAAACTAAAGTTATTTTAGTATGGATGAGTAAATGCTTTAAACTATTTAAAAGTGTACGAAATAAAGAATAATTTTAGTTTTTTATTTAATAGTTAAAATTTATAGGGACTTGTTAGTCTAAGTTCCACATTGGGTCGAGATGAGAAAAGTTGAACAACATATAAGAAAAAAAGATTTACAAATCTAATATCTTAAGGTTTTGGGTTGAAGGTGGTATCATTTTCTTATGTGTTGGGCTCTTGCTCTCATTCTTTTAAGATCTCTCCTGATGTTTCCCCCCCTCGATTTTTCCAGCAAGTGATATCAGAGCCGATGGTGTGTGATGGTGACCAGCTCAGACGAGTACAGTTTGATCCATGTATCGAAAGTCTTCCTAACAGAGGTTTTAGGCAAGCGTGACCCGTTTAAGTGTGTAAACGACAGTACAAGTGAGGATCTTTTGTGAGTGGGGTACTCAGTGTTTGAAAATGCTTCCGCTTGAGGGGTTGTACCAATGTGGAAGAGGAACTCTTACTTGAGGGGGAGATTGTTGGGTATCCAAGTATGAGTCTAAGTCTCATATTGAGTAAAAATGAAAAAGTTAAGCAACATATAAGAAAGAAGACCCACAAACTCAATGCCTTAAGATTTTGGGTTGAAGGTAGTGTCATTCTCTTATATGGGTTTGACTCTTGTCTCATTCTTGTTTGTCTCCCTAATATTTCTCCCCTCGATTCTCTTAACAAGTGGTATAAGAGCTTATGGTTTGTGACGGCAACCGACTTAGACAATACAGTTTGATCCATGTATCGAAAGTAAGAGCTGATGGTTTGTGACGGTAACCGACTTAGACGATACAGTTTGATCCATGTATCGAAAGTCTTCCTAACGGAGGTACCAATGTGAGACTTAAACTCACATTTGTATACCTAAATTATTAGAAGTTTATAAAGACTAAGTTTTAAGAAAATTATTTATAGCTAATAAATGGTATATTTATCTCTAAGATGGACCTATAAAACCTAAAAATTAAGAAATTGTATAGAAAGATAGTTTACACTGAATTTAGTAAATTGTTTTAAATCACTTAAAATTATTTTAGTTAAAATCCAAAATATATGAATGTTTGATTGATAATTTGTTTTCGTTATAGTATTTTTTTATTGAGTTGTGTATTCATATACACATTAAACAAACTTAATTCTATTTGAAAAAAGTTTAGTACATATGATTAAATTAATTTTTGTATTAATTTTTGAATTCTTTAATTATATAGTTAAGAACTTTTTTATCGTTTCTTAATATGTTGAGATAAGTATAACTTTAAATATAGTAAAATTTTAGTTAAAATCATTAAATGTTTTTATTTGGATGTATTCTTAGTTGTCTATGTATATTATTTGTAACCATTATCATTTTATATATTTTGATAAGTTTAAGAGTTATTTGAGAGTCATAACTCGAGTTCATGTTTCTATTACCACTCCATTACAGGATGAGGTTGAAAAGACTAAAAAAACACCTCATATGACAAGATATTTAGATATTTTAACATCCCTTGAACATTGAATAGATTAACCTTTTATTAACTTATTAATTAATAAATTTGATAAGGTTTCAAGTTATTTTTATAGCAAAATTTTGAAATTTCAAACACTGAGGATGAAGAATAAGACTTCATTAGCCATTATTACTAGATGGAGAGGGACTTCAAAAGTTTCTTGACATGGGAGTATGTTTTTGGAAAGTATAAAGAAGAGACCATCTGTCTAGAAATATCATATTAGTAAGGAGAAGTGGATGCACTTTTGTATAAGAGTCGGTTGGAATCAAGTTGGGCAGGCTAATTGATGATATTTTTTATTTAAATATGTGCACTTATATGTTTTGTAATCCCTTATAAATAATAGTTGTTCAAAAATGTCAGAAGTTGAATGATGCACACCATCTATTGTTCCGAGTTCGAATATGCATTATTGGATCAATCATTGATAAGGGTTGGAGAAGAGGCAGTAGAGTTGGAGGAATCCCTTCACCCTTCATCTTCACCTTCACGATATGAGATGTGGAAGGACGCTCATACAAAACTAACTAAACAATGACTTCTTAATTTGCACACATCACTATTGATAAGATCATAAGTATAAATATCTCTAATAACATATTCAGTTATAAATCATTCATATATGAAGTAGTTAGGGTATAATTGTTTATTATTCATGTGTTGCAAGATTCTTTAGTTGATTAGGCTACCTAGGGCTCATTTATTTCGTATGGCCATGAGGATACTAACAATGGTCATATGAAGACTAGAGTAGTCAAGACGTGCATGTGGTTCTGATTATGGTTGAGGCCTCCATGATTACTTTGGTGCATGATCAATATTGAGTCTTGTAGTCATGAAACCTTACACAAGATGGAGATGTAATTTGAAGAAAAATTGAACCAGATCTCGTAGTCCCTTAAAGAATAGTTTTGATAAAGAAGTTTGAATGTGTTGCTCACTCTCAACAACAAACTCAAGCAAAATTTTATATGGTGTTTGAGGTTTTTTGAGTGAGCACTAAAGGTATTTGTATAGTTATAGATGCCTCAACAGATCATACTCACGTTAATATATCAAACTTACATGAGTTCTATGCTAAAGATGATCTCGTGTCTAACAATAATTAGTCGAATCATATAAAGGGAAGGTTAACCAACCTTAATATTCTTTTACAACTGAACTGGATTAAGTAATTGTTGATTAAACTCGATTTTGTTACTCAAGTGACTTTAATGAAGGCTTTAAACACATTTCTAACATGATCAAGAAATTTGGTTATATAACTCCTAGCATGGAAAAAAATTGTTACTTTTCTTTATTATTATTATCATAAGTCTATCAATATTGTATTAATTTTTCTCCTTTCTTTAGGATTTTGTCCATCATAATAGATAAGTTTGGAAAGAACCTAGTATTGACAATGATAATAATAATGAAATGACATCAAATTGTAAATTATTTATTGGTTGGTGTTAAAATGATTGATTTATTAAAAACATAAGACTTTTCTATATTAGTTAATACACGAAGTAAGTGATGTACGTCCGTTTTTATATTAATCAACCAAAAATTCTTGTCTTTTTATTTTTGTTCGTTTCTTACATTAAGTACAAAATAGATTGACGTAAAATGAAATTTGTATTAAGTCAGATTCTACTCTAATCAACGTAAAAGACAAACAAAAAAACCTCCTTTTACGTCTATTAATTTAAATAAATTGTAAAATATATTTTTTTATCATTTTTATCTTCGTCAATCTTTTAGATAATGTAAATTGTCTCAAATAATTAATGTAAAAGAATATTTTACACTAATGCAACTAAATTATTTGTATATAAAAAAGTTTCTAAGATTTCTTTTAGAGAGAATAGCAATAACATATGCAAAGTTTAACCAACAAAATATTATCAACTTTTAAAAGTGTACTTGTATTAAGCATTTAATAAAAAGCTGAATAAAGTATACATTTACATAAGAACAATATACAGATTCCTATATTGTTAATATTTTATTAAGTAATAAATTATCATATACAATAAATTAGTTGAGTTTGATATTCATTATCTATAAACTTTATTAAGAATAACGATGTAAAAGTTTAGCACTAATGATGCGTACCTGTTAAATTTTTATTTTTTTGTATTTTATGGTTAGCAATTTTTGTTATGGTGATAGCTAGAAGATGAGTCTCCTTTGTGCTTAGAATTTATAGTGTGTTCATTAATCCCTACTTTTGGGCCAAACTAAGCTCCTCTTCTGAACAAGAAGGCGAAAACTTTCTGCACACCACCCTTTTTTATCTGCACCTTATTACTGACTTGAAGTGGCTAAAATGCCCTCTATATTTATACTTAAATAATTTCTGAAAATGTTTTCTATAAAATATTTTTCCAGAACATAAATTTTACATTCTAAAATATATTTTCTGGAAAATATTTTCTATAACAGAAAATCTATTTCAAAATGTAAAATTTACTTTTTCAAAAACATTCTCTCTCTTTATCTTTTTCATTTGAAAAAAAAAAAGGGTAAAAAGATATTAGATGAGACTAAGGAACCTCCGACTGGTCCAACGAGCCCCTGATCTTTTTTTATTATTAATACCCAAAGCCTATCTAAAATGGAGCCTAGTTTAGGCTATCAAACAAATGAGGAAATTAAAAGTTTTGAACATAAACACTTTGAAACAAAATATCAGGGGTAATTTTAATATTTTATTAAATTAATGAGGTGCAGGTTTAAAATGATGGGGTGCATGAAGTTTTTACTGAAGAAAAATCTCTCTATTTTGAATCTTATCCAATCCAATAAGAATTAGCTTGCAAATGGGGAGAGCTTCTTCCTACACCTCCGTAATATCTGTCTGCACCTCCATATCTTTCTTAATTTCAAAATTAACCTTGATTAGAAGATAAAAGGCTCCCTCTCAGACTTTTGAACTGTAGAAATCATTTGAATTTGGTTTTGGATTTCGAATTGTACAATTCTAAAGTCTTAACAAATAAACTTTAGATTTTCAAATTTTAAAATTCGGAAGTCAAAATCAAAACTTTCCTAAAATTGTTATGAACAGAATAATCCTAAATTTAATTTAATTTTAATAAAATGTTGTCACAAAATGTTATTAATTATGACAAATATTCATTTAAATGACTCTATTTATATAATTTTTCTCAGTTTTTAAAGCATCATCTCCTCAATTTTTTTTTAATTTAAATTAAACAATATATTCATTACTAACATGAGAATTACCTGTGATTCACCTTAACTCATTTTTTACGGATCATTTAAATTTTAAAATGTCTGTAAGATGCACGGAAAGTTACTAATTTTGAACCAAGTATGAAGTAATTCATTTCATGTGTTATCTTATCATATTCTGGATATAGGTTTCTGTAAATTATATATGGTTGATGCACACTTAAAAGTTATATAGCCTTGAATTAGATATCTAGAGACAAAATTGTGATGAAAATATCAAATTTCATACCATTGGATCCTGTGATTCACAAGTTACATTATTTTTAGCCTTAAATTCACAGGTTCAATTTATTGTAATAACGGAATGGAAAATTCTAATAACAAAATCAGAAAAGATTCTTTTACCATCACTCAAATAATACAATCCTTTGACAACTATCTAGCAAATAGCTGTCTATTGGCAAAGAACATGTATTATTGTATTTTAAAAAAAAAGTAAGTTTTGCGTAGGGAGTAAAAAATTAAATAATTGAAAGAGTAGAATAGACTCAAAGTCATTGGAAAAGATAGAAGAAACGAAGAAGATTCGAGAAGTTTGATAAGACCTTGAAATTTTAAAAAGAAAATAAAGTTTTAGATTTTTCATCTTGAATGCAGAGTTGAGAGAAAAAGAGGTCAGTGAAGGTGACGGTTTAGTCAGAAAAAAGGTGAGCAAGCAAGGGAAAATTACAATTGTGTTACTATCCAAAACGAAAACCAACCACCTTACCAGAAGACCACACATCACTGTTGTCCAAAAAGATAGTCACACATCGAAAAATTGTGACCCAGCAACTAACCACCGCTTAAAGCACCTTTTGTGAAATCTCTTTCGTCTTTACATTAAAATAACCACCGTATATACCAAATGCAATCCTAAACCTAAATTCATTTTCATCTTTACATTAAACTTTTTTTTCCCAAAAATAAGATATTTTTTTAATCTAGTCCCTACCTCCAATTAGTTATTTTGTTGTCATATAAGGTTGTCAAGTAATTGATATGTCACCTAATACGTAATGATGTCAAACTATCATAATTTGAAGGTTTTGTTTGGTTGTGGGAGTGAATTTAAGAGAATAGATTTAAAGGAATTTGAATAGATTGTGTGTAGATAAAAGAGTTGTTTGGATTAATGAATGGTAAAATTTGAAGTGATTTGAGGGAATTGATTATGAGCATCGCGTGATATATGATCCAGGCACCATACATCATTTCCATTGGCAGCAACTTGGTCAGTTTATGAAACCAATCTATTTCTCTTTGGGAAACAACTTTCACAGAATCACGAAACTCCAAGCAATCAACCTTAAACCAATCTTATATAAAACAAAAGAAATACGTTAGTGGAACTCTACAGCAATCTCACCAAAACATTATCTCAGCAAAATTGTTAGCATCGTCTAAAGAAGGAGAGAACCTGATTACAGACGATACGACCAACTGATATCCCTCAACTCCTTCATCACAACTCAAAAATTCGCTTTCAATGCTATTTTTGTGAAAATGGATAGCCCTTCCCCTTGTAGGCATGAACTTGGCTCGATTCGCCAAGACATCCATAACAACAGCTCTATTTGACCACTTTGGGGAGCTGAACTTAGGGTGGCTTCACTTTTGCTAATGTCACTAGCTTCTCTGTCTTGAATGGTCAAAGCAAGTGCCATGGAACCTATATGGGGACAAGCACACAGAGCTATGAATGTAAGGCTCCTTCACAAGACTCTTCTCATGACATTGACAACCTTCTTGTTGCTATTGGCAACACTTCCCGTATCTTTCTTGTTGCTTAACGTTGACTAGATTTTAATTCGCTTTGACCAACAAGAAGAGATATCAGTGGTGGCCAAGACCTATGTTTCCTATCTCATATCAGACTTGTCGATCACCTTACTCCTTTGTCCCTTCAGAGCCTACGTCAGCTCTTAGTGCATGACTCTCCCCACTATGTTTAGTTCTGCTGTGGCACTAGCCTTTCACATAGTTAAAATGCTAACTTCAAAACCATGGGAATCTGAGGAATTTCTATTGCGGCTCGGATAACCGATCTCATAGTTGTGATTATTCTGACCAGTTACGATCCTTGAGAGAAGAAATAGGACCATGTGGTGGAAGGAAAGAGAGGGTGTTGGGACCAGACCATGATGAATGGGATTAAGTTACTGAAGCTTAATGCTTAAACACTTTATAATTTGTCATCAGCAGCATTCTCATGCTTAAATCCAATGTATTCTTTTATTAAAATGGCAAAAAAATTATTTTTTTATCAAAATGACAAATCCTATCGACTAGATAGGATTTCAAAGAAATAATTTAAGACTGGTGAGATAAAAGTGATATAATGAGGATTTCAATTAAAAAGATTAATTAAAATCATTTTTCTATATAATATTTTTTTAATTATTTGGACACTATGTTGTAACAATTAACATAAAAAATAATAATAATAATAATAATTAGATAATTATAATTAACAAGATCGTAGCAAAAAAAATTAATACATATAAATTTATTTTAAATTAAAACAAAATAATATAATGATGATAATAATAATAATAATTTTAATTAAATTCATATGAATTTAATTTAAATTATAATAAAAATAAGAATAATTTTAATTAAATTCATATAAATTTAATTTATATGATAATAATAATTATTGAAACAATAATTATAATTAAATTCATAAAAATTAAATTGGAATAATAATAATAATAATTAGGGATAATAATGATAATAATAAAATTATTCAAATGAGAATAAATAAAATTGTATAATAAGAATAAAATTCTTCAAATGAAACAAAATAAAAAACGAAAGAGATAAAAGAATATAATTTTTTTAAATTACCTAGAAATTAAAAATTTATATACTTAAACATTTAAGATTAGTAGTAAAACATTTTTACATGATAAAAAATAATCAAATAAATATATAAATTCAATAAATTATTTGAACAAAACTAACTAAAAGAAAAATATGTAATTGTGATTGTAATAAGAGAAAAATATTTAATATTTTAAGTAAATTGACAAATATAAACTGAATAATTAAAAAATTGTACAACAAAAATATTTTTTTAAGAAAACGAAACAAATGTGTAATAATTTTTTTTTAAAGTGACTTACTCTTAAAATATATACTAATTATTCAAAATAGAAACGTGTATGGAGATGTAACGAAATAATTGCCTATATCTAATATACAAAGTATATTACTTATACTGATTGATACAATTTTTTTATCAAAGGACACCGATATTCATTCTCACAATAAAATATAATTTTGCTGCACATGATGCTTTTGGCTACTTATACTGATTAATTGCTAATGCCAAACAACAGGACATGTGAAATTAGTAAAAAAATATTTTTATAAAAGAATACAAACTATTAAAATAAACTTATTTTGTCAAACCATTTTATTATAACTGAAAAAAAAATATTAAATTAGATAAATAACTTGCCAAAATTAATTTGAGTCTATAGTCTTTCACAAGTCCAAACATAAACCAAATAAAACGTTCATTACTGTAAGCTTCGAATGCATTGGAGATCACAGGCCAAATTTTTAACTGAACACATCCCATATTTTCAGAGTTAAATATGTTTTCATTCTTTCCCAGAGAATTTGACCTTTGGCATCCACACCTCCTTCATGTGTGGTTAATGAGTCTTGTTATTTCCACATCCTTTTATGTTAAGCTCACCGCACCTCTTAATGTAAAGAATTAAGTTTTAAGATGGAGTTTACTTTAAACATTTTTTATTTTCATTTTAATATAAAAAAAGAAAACTAAGTTAAATATATCTTTAATGCACACCAAAATTACAGAGATTATGTCCTACTTTTAATATATATTAAAATTTCACTTTTTATTCATTCATTTTTATCAATATGTATTTTTTATGTAGTTAACTATAAATAATTTCAAAAAATAGTATACAGTTAGATAATTCTATTTTATTTTTTATATGCTTATATATATATATATATATATATATATTCTATTGATCATTATATTCTTCAATTATTTACTTTAATATTTTTAATTTATTAAATGGAACTATTATATAAATTAAATTTAATTATTTTTCTAAATTAAAATCTCATGCATAGCACGTGTTTATGGAATAGTTGATCTAATTTTAAAGCTAATTTTGATCATTAATATTCTTAATATCACTAATGTTAATATTGGTATGTGTAAATAAACAAAATTATTGCAATTTGAAATATACGCTAACAACGTATTTTCGTTATATATTTGAATCAATATATGATAGAAACCTACCATGTGTGTAACGTAAATAGGCACAATAAAAGTACATTTCTATGGTGTATTTCAAGAAATGGAAATGTATTTTCCAGAGGGATATTTTGGAGATAAAATAATTTAAAATTTATTTTGTGAACTTGGAAAATACTGTGACTAATTTATTAGCTTTAATAAGATTGGCCTAACAAAAAAAAAACTATTTGAATTTCTAACAAAATCAACTACCAAAATCAAAGTATTTCACTATCAAAATAAAGACTGGGCCAAAAGTCTAAGAGCTAAAAAAGACTATAAGAACTGACAGACAGTCTACAATCCTATGCAACAATTACAATTTACAAGAAATCCTCACGCAACATTTTTTTTCAGTGAAGATAATGTATGAAAAAATTACTATATTACAATGTTAGAGTAATTTTGATGATCTTTTCCAACTTTCTCAAAATCAATGCACTTCCATAATTAAAGATGAGAAAGCCACCATAAGCTTCTCCTCAATTCTCATCTCTGTTCTTTGATTAGTTAAATATTTAATGTCTTTAGAATATAAGACGCAAAATCTTTATGAGGTAATGGTAAACCTACACAAGTTTTAAAATTATGTATTCAAAATGTAATAAAATGAGTATAGCAACTGAATAAAAATAAAATAAAACAATAAGGTTAAGAGAATAAGATTACCTTTAATCTTAGTCAATGTTGAATGCACACCAAATACCGAACTAGGTATGGTTATTATTTTATACAATTTTTTTATTATTTATGTAGTTTTCTTTTAAAAATTATAAAAGTTATTTAATAATCACCTGGCCAGTTAAAAGAAAGTGATTTGCTTTAAGAATAACATTAAAAAAATGTCTTTATTTTTTAACGTAATTAAACCTTTTTAATGAACATGTTTAATTTATTTTAACCAACACCTACTATCACACATTACAAAAATAAAAAATAAAAAATGAATGAGTTAACATGTAAATTCTAAAGATGTGCAAAGTATATTAAAGGTAAATGCTAAAGTGTTTCTTAGTCAAAAGGTATTTAACAATAAAAAAATTACGATATAAAAATTTAAAAAATATATATATAAAGTGTAGCAAATGTTTTTTTAACCAAAAAAAAGCAATATATTAGTTAATGAAACCTTGCTTTAATATTTCTGGGCTGAACCACCTTTCATGATTTTTCTAATTTTTGTTTATTTGATCACTCTCAACTCAAATGAAATTGAGTTGATTTTGAAGTTTAGTTATAAAATGCCTCTCACATTCATATTGAGTCCAAATCCCACCAACCATTAAAATCACGTGTCAGAATTCACTAACTTTAATATTCATTAGTTGGAGATGCATGTCTTCTTTAGAGGAGTGTTTTTGGTGGCTAAAAGCTGTGTCTGTAACTTGGACATTAAGTTGGGTTAGTCTAATTAAAGCATTTTATATTGTTAAGAAAAGTGTGGTGGAGCAGAAGG
>Ga0099825_1001880_pt1 | contig 27342 bp, 9 predicted proteins | sample SiratroredBW_FD_76838 | JGI IMG/M metagenome (GOLD analysis project Ga0099825, IMG submission 76838) | Root nodule microbial communities of legume samples collected from California, USA - Siratro red BW | ecosystem: Host-associated > Plants > Roots > Nodule | place: USA: California | collected...
TTTTTTTTTTTTTTTTTATAATTTAATTTATATTTTTATACACAAAAAATAATATATATATATATATATATATATATATATATATATATATATATATATATATATATATATATATATATATATATATATATATATATATATATATATATATGCATACGTGTATAATAATACAATTTTCAAAAAATCAATAAATATAAGAATAAGCTTGCAAAATTGTTGGACAGTCTTATCCCTGGACACGTTTACCGTTAACAAAAATGAAGCCAAAAATCGAGTGTAACCAAATTAGAAACCAAGTTGAAAACCAACCAAAAGTAATGATGAGAAATTTGTGTATTAGCACACCAGTCAACTTTAAAGCAGTGTAAATTGAGAAATTGCAAGTGGACTGTTGCCAACTGTATATGAGAGAAGTGCATGTGAACATTTTAAGTAACAATGTAGCAATTTTTTCTGTTGTTTATAGGAATTCGAAACTAAAGTAAGGTAACTACATATTTATTATCTTTTGTATTATATTTATTTTATAATTATTTGTTTAGCATAGTGTTCTTAGTCTCATCTTCTTATTATTTATAATTATAAATGTTTAAGTGGAGTGTTTCATGCTATTATAGGGACTATTTTCTTGATCATCTGACTAAGGAGCATCACGTTGGCTTTGAAACAGCTGCGTGGTATTGGCATTTTGACGTGGTTCAGTTATTCCTATTTTACTCTATTTATTGGTGGGGAGGTATATGAAGAAACGAAGGTCAATTACTTAATCTTATTTATAATTATCTATGCCCCTAGTATCATATTGTTTAATTATTTTATATTATTCATGATTATGATTGATTGATGAAGGTGTTTGTATCTTCATCTTGCTTGATTATTTTATGTTATTTAGTTGATAATGATATATTATTTACTTATTTTTCTTATTTTAATTATACATATTTCTTAATTTAATTTAATATATAAAATTTTTGCTTGACAAATAAATATAAACAATATCAATAAAAAATTAAAGAAATGCGTAGTCAGAGATTTAATTTTAGAAATTTAAATAAGTAAATATTAAATAAAATGCAATAATTTTTTATAATTTTTTACTTATACTAAAACTGATTTATCTTAATTAATTACTAAAAAAAATCCAAATCCCGCAATTATGTAAAATAAAAATATGTGAATAGTATACACTTTTATATATATTGAATTATCCTTACTTATCCAATTTATCTATACAATATTTATTTTCACTTCTTTATATTTTTTTTCCTCTTATATGAAATAGAATAAGATTACAAATTTAAACAAATGAACATGTCAAAGTACCTTAATCTTTTTACTCTACAAGTTAAACATAATTGTAAATTTTATATTCTTTTAAAGCACATAACTATTGTCTTTTAGCATTTTATTCGTATCTAAATGTATTCAACTTAAAAGATCAATAAGAATTACTCTTCTTATTACGCCTATCAACTCGATAAATATATTTCACTAACTTTATATATGTAATAATAGAATAAAAAATATGTTTTCATTGTTAATAAATATATATTAGTTGATTTATAATTAAATTCGTTTACCTCTTTAAAGAACCATAATAAAAATTGGTTTTTGAATAAATATATTTAAGTTTCAAACAAGTATATATACACACACAAATTATATCAATTTTTTTTATAAAAGTCAAATTCATATCTCATGTTTTAAAACTAGATAAATATTGACTTTAAATAAATATATTTATGTTTTAAATAAGGACATATATGTATATATCCAATAAATATGTCAACCTTTTTTTTTATACAAGTCAAATTCATATCTCATGTTTAAAAACTAGATTGAATATATTTTAAGTAAACTCTAATATCACTAAGTACAATTCAAGAGTCATTGTTAAATTGATATATGCGAATGTCATTACCAGCGATGGAATAAATACCAAATTTATGCAAAGATTATTTGCTCTTCTATTAATTAATTAATTATCGTTTTAAAAAAATTGTAGATTAGACCGTAATTGGGTAATCAACCCAAACTAAAAACCAAAACAAATGGCAAAAATGAAAGCAATTGACAGTGACTATATTTTTTAAATCATTGGTTGAAAATATTTGATAATGACTAATTTTCTCAAGTTTTTAAAGAGCGTGCTCAACTTATTTATAAGTTAATTTGATTACATTAAATATGATCAGTAACTAAGTTCTTTACATTAATTTAGTAGTTTTTCAGATATTATTTAAAGCAATGTTGGAATTTATAGCTTATTAGTTTTTCTTTTCTCTTCAAAATTTCAGTAAAGTATCTCATTTTTCCTTGAACGTTTTACTTTTTTTCTTATAAAATTATTCTTTAATATTACCTTATTTATTTTAATTATTACACTATTTATTTTAAAAAACTAATACGAACTTACATTAGGTGACAAACGTAAAATTATAACTTCATAAAAAAAATATTTTTATCTATAAAATGAAATTATATAAAAAAAATTTAACATGTCTTTCATATTAGTTTTTAGTATATGTTAATTCAAAATATTTTTATTGTCTTATTTTCATTTTTAATGTAAAAAATAGTTAACAAAATAATAGAAAAAATAACAAAATAACAAAAATAGTAATAAAAACTATAAAGAAACAAAATTATATTTACAGTAACTAAAAGTATATTGAAATATATTATTTATATTAGTAAAATAATCAAAATATTTTGTAATTTTTTATTTTATAATAAAAACACACATATATAAATTAATTACATAAAAATAAAATAAAATTAATGAAAATAATTAATATTATCTTAAATTTTAAAACATTAAATAAATAAAAATAAAACTCAAATCCCTTTATTATCACACATTGTTATTGAATTGAATTAATTGTTTCTTCAGAAAAAAGGAGGGAAAAAAGAGAAGCATTTATGTCAAAGTACAGGTGCAGAAGCAATTATCCATACAGTCTTGGAGTTTGGAGAGACAGATTTAAGAGGTTAGGTGAAGCTCCTTTTCCTCAAATCTAGTTTTAGACTAATTTTCTATCCTGACCTAGATATAAGTAAAAAGTATTTTTAGACTAATCTTATAAAAAAAGTTCTTTTAAATTAAGATTAATGGAATTAAATAATATTAAATTAATTTTTTAATTAATATGAAATTATATATTTCTCTTATTTAGGTTTAGAATATATAATCTTTGATTGGGGAAGGTTTGAAGGAGGGAAAAACACAAAGAAGTAAATTATTTTTCCTAATTTAACCAATGGAAGAGACAGAATGTGGTAACATGTTACTGTAACTAGAAATCAAAGATTTTGGATATAAATAAAGTAAATATGTAATGACAGAATGTAAAAGTTGGGGCACTTTACTTTGTATTTGTGATTTACCTTTTGTCAGGTCCAAAGTAAAGGCACCACAACCACACGGCATGCATGTAAGAAGAGAGAAAATCTATATTATTATGGGAATAGGTGAGATTTTTGTAATGGTTCAATGAAAGGGTTAAATCATTGTAAACTATGATGGCATGTAGGGATGTTGCTAGGATATGTACTTGAGTGCTTATAATGCAAGATATTTTATTTTACTTCTAGGTCGTATATGGATTTTTAATCATTTTATAATGATTAAAGAATTTACTTAATGTAATAAATGTTATTAAGGATCATACCCTTTTTATAATTGCCTTCACAATTATTAGAATTTTATATTTAACTTTTCATTTGAATATAAAATAGTACCGCATGTAATTTATCCGGGTATAAAAAAATTAAGACAACTTTATTTCAAAAAAGCTGCTGCATTAAAAGGAGAAGGTTGTAATTTTTCTGTAAAGAACAAGGTAGTAATAGTAGTTTACGAGGATCTTATAATGGTTTCAGTATCGAAGCTTTCATTGCAATAATAGGTAAAATAGGTGTATTATGTTTTTCTAAAGAATATTTGTGAACTATAATGTAGTAAAAAATTGAATGTAACTGTATGTTTTAAAGGTAATGGAGATCTGACGAAACTTTATTCGTTTGAATATTACCGTCTATATCAATTTAAATATAACCTTAATTTACTTTAATGTGAAAGAAAAAACTAAAAATTACTTTAAAAAAGTTGTAATCAAACCACTTCTCTTCCTCTCTAGGATTCCATTATCAATGATAATGCACAAAACCCTAGAAGTTAAACTGATAAAGAAAAAGGGTCTCTTGACTACATTATATTTGCTTTCTATTTTTATTGGATTTGAGGAACAAATTGACCGATGGGTTAGCAGTTGTTGTATCGTTCAAGAATAAAGCGTTGTTCTTTTCCTTGTCAAATGAGTGATGAAGAAAAGTTAGAAGGTGGGTCAATTTTATAACAATTATCCTTAACTATTCTTTGACCCAAATTATCTCTAATGTGGTCCTCTAGAATTTGTCTTCAAGCCGCTGAGCAATTTTCTTATGCAAATTTAATGTATGCTTATTTTGCAATTTTAACCTTTTAATGAATCCTCTATAGTTTATGTGTGCAATACAATATATAACATCACATGACCAGAAATCCTTAAACTAATAAATAACAATTTTTATCAGTAAAAATAATAACCAATTTTAATGGATATGTATATATTTTAAGTACTACTTATATTATCATTATCTTTTATTTTGTTTATTTTCCTCATATTTCTTTCGTTTTGATAATCATTTTAAAATATGGCTTCTGTTTCTTTTTTAACTTTCCTTTAAAAAAAAGTGAGAGAAAGTATTAATCTAGTAATGAAAATAATTTTTTTCCATAACAGTAAGTCAATCAAATAAATTTGTTCTTTTCGTATAATTAGAGCTGTTTATTAGCTCTTTTAATTCTTGCGTAAAACCCTAATGATAAATAATAACATGTAAAGAATTTTTTTATTACTTAATTATTTCCTAGTGGTTGTAATTAATAGCATGGCACTATTCTTTGATTTCATGTTCTGAATGCAACTTCTTCAAGGATTGGTCGACGCCCTTCTTATGGTAATAGTATAAAATTGCCATAAAAAATATATTTTTATGCCATTTTTCATATCTTTTGAACTATTTGTAGAACATTGATTATCAGTATTACTCTATAAATACTATTGAGTGATTTATTTCAATAAAAAAAAATTCAAAAGTTCCTGAAAATAAAATGAAGCCATTCATGTAATGATACTAAATAAACATTTTTTTGAACTTTATTGGATCTGAAAAGGGGTAAAATGAAACCCTGTAACAAAAAGGAGTAGAAAAGCATGATGAAGCTATATTGGTTTAATCACCTTTAATGGATATGGACATCACGTGCATTACTACAGACAACAATTGGTATCATTTGGTGGCCAGTTTTGAATGGGAACATGATCATAGTCTCATCACTAGTCCTCCTCCAAGTTATTTTTTGCAGTGCACAAAAACGGGCTTGGTCAAAACCACAAGGGAAAGTGGAGTAGTGCGTGAATGATATATACATGAGAGATGAATAAAAGAGGTGGGTATGCATGATGCATCATTCCATCAACCAGAATCTTTTTTCATGAAATATGGTTAGAACAGATAGAACCAATGAAAGCAAAGACAAACAATTGTGAATTTGTGAGACTTCCAAATTGGCCTCGATTGGCATGTAGCATATACACAACATGCACTCAACAACACAACCACTCCATCCGACACAGGCAACCCCACTTTCTGAAAAAAAATGGAAAAGAAAGAGAAACCTTTGCATGTCTCGAAGGCTTCAAATGAAAGAAGGGATAGAAAGGGACTTGGTTGAGTGGGGTGATGGGGCCACACTTAGCTAAATTTGCATTAGTGTGGTGTCCATGTACACCAAGCTATAATCAAGTGCTTTAGACCTGGATCCTAACTTTTTCTCAAAGGAGGGATTTGGGCAACTTCATTCACAATTGACAATAAACAATGAGTATAGAGCATGTTGCTTATCTTGCTATGACATGATTTTTTTTTTTTTTTCAATTTTCATGGTTGTATATGTTTTCTTATCCTACTCTTTTTTTTTTGACTTTTCTATGATGTTCAATGATATCAAAGTCTCTTGTTGGCTACATTCAAACCATGATGGTATCAGTTCCTGATTAATGGATGCTTGACTTTGTTTATTGGATTCGTTTCCTACATTTGAAAAAATAGTTTGTAAAAGTTTTTCACATGTTTTTAACATTTTCAAATAATTAAAAGTTATGATATAACATAAAAAGATTAGTATTTATATTTACTTAAAAGGCCAACCTATTAGGTCTAGAGCATTTTCTTAGATAACTTAAAGACCTGAACTTTTTAATGAAATACACTTTTATAAAAGCTTAAATTTAATTTGTTTTCTCACAAGTCCGACTTAACCTAATGTAGGTCTATCATAACCCTACTTGGATAACCTAACCTATTTTTATTCACATTGCTATAGAAATGTTTTATGATTATTTATTTATTTATTATTATTCTCTTTATTATATTATAGATGTAAAAGATGTAAAGTATTGTCTGTTTTTCCTACTATTATTACTTTTAAATTCACAAAGTTTGTATTTTTGAAATCTTAGATTTAAATTAATGTCATTCAGACCACCAATTTATTTATCTGTAGTTTTTATGATTATAAATATAAATCAATTCACGCATTTAAATTTTTTCTAGAAAAGTAACCATTGCATATTTTAAATTAGGGTTACTTGTTTTTAATCTAGAATAGAGGGGTCCATTGGGGTCCATTATCTTCTTCAGCACATAAAAATTGATGGTAAATGAGTAGAAAAAGTATTTTGGCAGTAAAGTGAAGATTGGTTGTGTTTATTGATGGGATAATGGACCCAGGTCCAAGTTAGATTGTTTGTGAAACAATGAAACGGGCCTGTATCCTTTCTTTTTGGTTGCACATGTGTGTCTCTATTCTAAGTTTTGGAAGCTAATAACTAGTCCTCACACCTCATACATTATTAACATTATTGGGCTTTTTTCATTTGGATCATCATCTTCAATACCATGGAAACCTTCCTATTTCTAACCTATGTGTTTTCAATGGACCCAAAGATTTAAAACTTTCTTGTTTTGTTTTCAATGATTCTTCAATCATCAAGAGATTCTTTCTTTAGCTGGTAGCATGTCATGCAGGAATATCAATGGCCAAAAAATAGAAAATGATTTCTTTTGGATAACACTATCTTTTAGGATGATATAATGTAAGTTCACTGCTATTAACCTATTATTCATTTCTTATCAATTCACATTTTTTTCATGCCAAATAAAATCTTTCTATTATATTTTCAACAATACAAAAATTTGACAGCCAATATAATTACTTGGCAACCTTGTTATTATAATAACATAATAATATAAATTAATTATTAATAAATTAAATAAAATTATCATTTGCTTATATGTGTAAATAAGATTTGTACATGTATGTTGTAATAGGAAAATATTTATTCATATTCCAAATTTTATTTATTTTGTTATTAATTTTCAAATTTAGATTGAAATAACAGCAAGTAAAACCGAATTGTCCAAACCTAAATTTGGAAGAAGTGAGTAAGAGGCGCTGAATGATGAACTCATTATCCTGATGCCAAACAAAATAACATGCAGATTCATTCATATTTGAAAAGACATGTTTCGTGTTCCAGCAACAGTCCAATTGGTCTACACTGTGTTTTCCTGTTTTTCTCACAAATTTCAGAACAATTTTTTTTTTTAACAAAATAACATTCTTAAAAAAATTTAAAAATTAACGAATATTTCACAAAAAACATGACTTCTCTGTATTCAATTAACAAATACGATTTGAAAAATAAAATCGTAAATTAAATATACAATTTCACAAAAACCAAAATAAAAATTTTGTATTCAAAACACGACTTCTTAATGTAAAAGTTATGTTTTCAAAGCTCAACTCCTTTATTTTGAGGTTATGTTTCAAATATAACTTAATTATTTTTATAATTTCTTTTAAAATCCGTTATTTTGGTAAATTATAAAATCTTGTTTTACTCATACTCTAAAATACCAATATATAGATAGATAGATAAGGAGATCAACATTAACCTCATTAATTAATCTAACAAAATATTCCCACCATATCATATCACCATCCCATGATTTATTGCAATAGACATTATTCAATTCAGATTTTAAGAACTCTTTTAATATACTCATGAGAAGTAGATTTTAATGGTTATTTAATATTTATACTATAATAATACTCACTCCTGTAAAATTATACAAATAACATTATGGTAAATAATGGAAGAAGAGAATAACATTTTATTCTAATTTATTATTAGGCCATTATTAAAAATAATAAGTAATTTTATTATCTCTACTCCATCATTCCAAGTACATAAAATGTTAAATATTAAAAAAAAGTAGGTATGAAAAGAGATACATATTTAACAGTTTATCGTTTCCGACAAAATTAAAATGAATTTGGCAAGAAATTTCGAAACAAATATCACAATCAATAAGAAAATGACAAATAAATTATTATATTTGAATTAAAAAAATATCTAAAATCAATACATATTATAATTTTTGTTTAACAAGTCATTTTAAACATAAAGATTCATTTACTTAATCATAAAAATTTTGTTAGAGTGACATGATAATAAAAATATTAAAGTAATTACTTTTTTATTTTTTAATCTACAAATATATAGTGACATAAAAGATTCAGTCTAAGTTTTTGAAGTATTAGCTTACATTTTCAAAATATAAACCCTAATGTTTTTAAAAGACCAAGTTTAGGCATTTTAAAAAGTCTTTTAAAATAAAAAGACTATGTTTTATGCTTTCAAAAAGTGTTCGAAATTGGAAGAGAAGTATATTGATGTTAGTTTTAATATTGAGAAAAGTTTGAATAATAATAGAAAAATTCAACTATTTAAGTCAGATTATTTTATAAGAATATATATATATATATATATATATATATATATATATAAAATTTATTAGAGATATAAATGTAAAACATTCGTTTATTTAATTAGATAAAAAAATAACTAACTAACATCCAGTTAGATAACTGAATAATTACATTTGTATGTTTAACATAATCACACAATAACTTCTAAAAATTTAATGAACATAATTATTCTTTCAAATTAGTATGATATTGAATGCTAAATAACTTTTCTAGTCTCTTAAAATCTTAAATATATCATTTGATTTTGTTTTCTGTCTAAAATAACTCAGATGTCTTTATTGAATACCATAATTTTTCAATATTTTTATTATAAAATAATCTTTTAAATATTTTGAATGAGATCCTTAGAAGCATGCATATACAATCTCCACATTGCCACGTCGACAATGCTACATTACAAAACAGTAGTTTCATCTAGCTAGCAGGTTCAATGAAACTAGAAGCAAGATTAACTCGTAAAAAATATATCAGTGTTTGTTTCATTTAAATTTTAATAAAATTAACTTTGATTCATAATCGAAATAGAAATATGTATTTAAATTAATTTCAATCACAAGTTTTGCAGAATAAGAAATTAATTTTCACTCTAAACCAAACAGACATTCGGTGAATGTTTGAGTTAAATTGAAAACTGAATTTTAAAGTAGATTTAATTCCGTAATTGAGTTTTGCAAAAGAAAAGTTGGTTTATAAGTTTCTTCAACATTTTATGAGACTGAGTTGTGTTTTCAAGTTGGAATTGAGAAAGACAGAAAAGAAAAAAAAAAAAAAAAAGAGGCATACGGGTGCAGGAGAGTTGAGAGTGGAGGGAGAAGATGATAATCACAAATTTTACGGCTTAGATTAGATGACGATGATCATCATGGTTCAGCAGTGTCAGGGTACTCCACTTTTCGCCTTCATCTTCTCACAAATGTCACTTTCTTTTCAATCTTCAATTCATAAGGAAATCAAGGTTAACATACCTCAACAATTATGAATTATCAATAGTTTTAAATTTTGCAGAAGTTCAATATTCACTGTTTCTTTATCTTGTTTTCAACATGGGTACTAATGCAATGCTTTGACACTGCACAAGTAAACTACAACCATTTAATGTTAAAATATATTATTATTTTATTATTTATATAATATTTTATTAAATGAAATTAATATCAAATAGATATAATTTATGAACAGTAATGACAAAACATAATTTTTTTTTAGATTTTATTTGTCATTTGTGACGAGTCCAGCTCCTTCAAAATATACCTCGTGGAGCTCCTGCTTTATCTAAAAAAACACAAGTATAGCAAAAAGATTGTTTACTACATTCAAATAATAAAATAAAACTCCAAACATTTGGAGTTTTTGAGCAGTTGGAAGGATAAAGGAAAGGGAAAAAGCTGGTTTTCCTGAGTTGTTGAGTGCAGATGGATTGTTCTCTTATTTACTCAAAAGAAGTAACTATACCTATAATGTGCCAATAACATGTCTTTTATTTAAGATCATCAAATAACACCAAAGTCCCTCACAACTTTCTTCTGTAATTAATTGTCTTGTTGAGTAGGTCATCGTGGACAAAACTAGGCACCCTGTGACTTTGGGCTACGAAATCAAAATCTTTAATCGATCAATTCCACAGCCGGGTTAGAAATATGCACAGATGTGGATGACCAACCACATGAAAATCTTTATTCATCCAGAGCACTCCTTTGGAATCTTATGTTTAATAATAAAAGGGTCAAACCAAATTTAACTTCATTAAAACATGATTACAAGTTTCCTCACGTGAAGGGGAAAAAATGGTCCTTATAAGCCTCTTGGCAGGGCTTTTCAGTTGCAGCCATGGCTTTGCATTGTTATGACATGTTGGTGCTTCTGTTTTTGATAGTGAACACGAGCTTTTATGGAAATGTTAATGGTCAGAAAAACGGGTTAGGAGCATCTTTCATCTTTGGAGATTCATTGGTGGATGCTGGAAACAATAACTATTTGTCAACTCTTTCCAAGGCAAATATCCCTCCCAATGGAATTGATTTCAAGGCCTCGGGGGGTAACCCCACTGGCCGCTACACCAATGGAAGAACTATTGGTGATATAGTTGGTAACTTTGCCTTCTTTCTCACATATCAAGGTGTTCGTGTGTGCATGTTCAATTTTCCTAGTTAACAAAAACAACATTTTCAATTTTTCAATCAACAATCTTACATGCATAATATACTTATATATTAATCAAATTATACTACACAAACAATATTGAGATTACTTATACCCAGTATTTGCTCCAACATATATGTCTTTTAATTTCTTATGTTAATATAACAAAATGTCATTATAGTGTTAAGAAAAGAGAAATATTGAAACCAATTTGATTAAATTTCAGGAACAAGAGTGTTTTCTTAATTCTTTTGACCACTTTCTTTATGACTAACACAATTCATGGTATCCATTAACAATAAAAAGTGTGAGGAATGTCGTTCAAGAATGAAAATTAATATAAAAAAAACGTTTTTCATTTCATTTCTTAACATAATGTCTTGGTGTTTGCACTTTAATATTTTTCAGGAGAGGAATTGGGGCAACCAAATTATGCTGTACCATTTTTAGCACCAAATGCAACAGGGAAAAACATACTAAATGGAGTGAACTATGCTTCGGGAGGGGGAGGGATAATGAATGCTACTGGAAGAATATTTGTCAGTATTTTTTTCTCCGCTGTTTATTTCTTACTTTGTGTAATAAGGAATATAATTGTTTGTGGTCAATAATTTTGTTATCAGGTGAATAGAATAGGAATGGATGTTCAAATAGATTACTTCAGCGTAACAAGAAAACAAATTGACAAACTGCTGGGTGAATCAAAAGCAAAAGAGTACATAATGAAGAGATCCATTTTCTCTATCACTGTTGGGGCCAACGATTTTCTCAACAATTACCTTCTCCCAGTTCTCTCCATCGGAGCCAGAATTTCTCAAAGTCCAGATTCTTTCATAGATGACATGATTACTCATTTCAGGGCCCAACTTACGGTATTTAACACGAAAATCTATAATCGAGATTAATTTAAGCACATTTTAATTACGGAAAGTTTAAAGAAAAAAGGTTTGGTTAGTTTAATTTTTTGACGTGGATTGAATGGCAGAGACTATACCAAATGGATGCTCGAAAGTTTGTGATAGGAAACGTTGGACCAATAGGGTGCATACCATACCAGAAGACTATAAATCAGCTGAACGAAGATGAGTGTGTGGATTTGGCCAACAAACTGGCGCTTCAATACAATGCTCGATTGAAGGATTTGGTTAATGAGCTAAACGACAACCTACCCGGTTCCACCTTCGTCCTTGCCAATGTCTACGATTTAGTCTCCGAAGTCATAAAAAATTATAAGAAATACGGTAAATAATTGGTTTCATTTTATTTAATTTTTATTTGTAAAATTATACGTTTTATTGTTTGAGAAATAAAAAAAAAAATGATTATACGCAGGATTCAAAACAGCGAGTAGAGCTTGCTGCGGAAATGGGGGCCAATTCGCAGGGATAATTCCATGTGGGCCTACTTCGAGTATGTGCAGTGATAGGTACAAGCACGTGTTCTGGGATCCTTATCATCCAAGCGAAGCTGCAAACCTAATCCTCGCTAAGCAGCTACTTGACGGAGACAACAGATACATATCTCCTGTCAATCTTAGGCAGCTCAGGGATCTTTGATCTTTGATCTTTCACCTTCTCTTCTTTCTCTCCACCACTACACAATCACACACACCCTTTTACTTTCGACAACACCTTTTCTTCTGCCTCCCTCCATTATTCACTGCAATTCACATAAACGTAATTTACGACCGTGATTTCTCCTTCTCTTTTATTATTATTATTATATGTATGCTGTGATTCTGAGTTCTAATTATGGTGACATGTTAACAAACAACACTTCAACCTCTCTTGACGTGGGGGAAATTTCGTTTTCTTGTCGCTTGTGATGGTGACCATTTCGCAATAGATTATGCCAAGTTTATTTATATTTTCCACAACTTCCGCGCCTTGGTAGTTTAAAAAGTCGTCTAACCAAACCAACCTATGACTCGCATTATTATCCATCCATCAATCTATTTTTTCTTTTTGCAATTTTATATAATAGTCACAACTCCACTTCATCCATTCACCATCCAAACACTGCTACTCACTCGTTTAATCATAAATTTATACGTGCTTCCTATTTATGATGCTAACCTGTTAAGCAAGTTAGTTTCTACGAATTATTATTAAAAATTAAATTGCAGTTTGACCTGTGTGTAATTTTTTTGTACGACCGATGTTGTAAATTAGTTTAACCTACCAATTGAGTAGGCAGGTGTAGAAGAAGGAGGTAGGTGAAGAGCTGCCATGCAGAAGGAGTGTTGCCAAAATTAAAATTAGCAATTCTATAGGGCAAAGTGCTATAAATACCATAAAACTGCCTACAACATTTTAAAATTTAGGACCACGCTCTTAGGGACATTGTACAAGATTCTCTAATCATATCTTAATGTTTCCTTCCTTAAACATCTAAGTATAAATTGAAATTTTCATGTTGATTAGAAATATGAAATTTAAGTAATATATAACAAAATAAATACGCAATAATGGTATAAGAGTTATATATAAAGATTATTGTGATTTTTATATGGGACCACGGCAACCCAAAACTTTAAGATTAATAGTTGTATATATGGTTAAGAAGTCCCCTCAAAATATCAAAATATTAAAAATTAAAACAAAAAAGTGATTTTATAGGTTAGTGACTACGTACAAAAAGTTTAAATTAAATATAATATAATACTTAACACAAAATTTCAACAATATATAACAATATTTATCGGTACAAAGTTTATATTCAGAATAAAAAAGGTAAACGTGTTTAAATTGTTAAAATGATATATTGTATCATAACATTTCTTATTAACTCTTTTGTAAACTAAAACTTTGACGATTTTGTATCTTTTTTTTATTGATTTTCTTAGTTTCTGAAGAATTTCCTAGTTAATTGATGTACTTTAAAAAAAACAATGATATGATTAATTTAAACTGGCCTCTTGATCAATTTCTTAAGCGTTTGGTGACATTAACTAGCCTTAGTATGTGTTTCACTCAGTACCAATAATCTTTTATCACAAAACTCACTTCTCCTTTGGTTGATGGATGGCCAAGTCATACTTCACCACTTCTCTTCAAAAAGATTCTTCCATTTCACCTCTAAATTCTTCTAAGTTATCATGGTTCGTGTTAGTAGTTTCCAAGTTTGCTTGCACCTTGGTCAAGGGCTACGGTGCTTCACAAATAATTCCTCCACTTATTTTGTCTTTTGTTGCACGAATTTTCGAGGCAAGAGGGAGGAAAGACAAAGAATAGTTCCATGAATGGGATATGTCCCTCAAATTCCATTAAGCTGATGTTTAGTATCCATTTTTATATACGTTCTATTCTACAACTTATATGTTGATGAGATTGATTAGGTGGTTGTTTTGTGATGATTCTAGATTAATATTATATGATGATTGTGATGGAAATTAACGAATATATGTGATTTGGTGAAGTGACAAAACAAAATGCTTGGCTTGAACATTTCTGGTGTGTCACGAGCATGTGTAGGAAAGGAAAGTCTTGGAATGTTTTTCAATATGACTATTCCATGCGTTGAAGATCAAGATTCTAATATTTTTTAAATTAATGAAGTTTAATATAAAAGTCGTGAATTACAATGCCTTAAGTGTAGAACTTAAAGAAACCAAAGTAAGCAAGGGACTTGATTAAAGGAATTAAAACAAATAGATCTTGAATGCAAAACCTTATATAAGCGAGTATTTGAACGAGTGAATAGTGAGGGTGAGGGAGGTACTTCAATATGTTGGAAAAGTTTAGTAAACCTATAATAAGTGCTTAAGAACAATAAAAATAGTAAATAGCTAAAAAGGAAAACAAATAATATTTTTTTGTAATTAGGTAGTGATGACCGAATGCAAAGACGAAACCACACTGGGCTAGGGACCAGATTAAATAATGATATATGTATACATTTTCATTTTATATTTCAAATTAAATAATGATATTTTAATGATAAAATTTAATAATGTGTATACATAATATATAATATATTCATATTCATATTCAAATTTATTTATTTATTATTATTATTATGAGACGATATTGTTTTTTTACATATGCACTATTCTCTTTCTGTAGTTTTTCAAGTAGAGATATATCATTTGTCTACTAAGCTTTTGAGGTTGGAGACTCAGTATCAGATATTTTATTTATTTTATTTATTTATTTATCATTCCTTAGTGCTTTTTTTGCACCTTTCTTTAGTTTTAGAATATTGATTATGATGTTTTGTTTATTTTTTAAATATATCAATTCAAATATGTTAGTATACAAACCTTAAAGTAGGAAACAATATTATCGTTTTTAATTATATATTTCTTAATTTTTTAATTCATAAAAATCAATTTAAAATTTATTAAATTATTCTGCGCTATCATCTAAAAAATAACACGCCATTTTAATTTCGTAAATTTTAATAATATACTTAGCGTTACTTTTTCTTAAGAATTTAGTATTAACGCACATTTTTTTATTAATTTTTTTAATGTTTTGTGAGCTTGAGGTGCCTATTTTATTACAAGAGTTGGTTTTAAGGCATAGGTGATGAATGAAATATCTTAAAGATTGTAATTTTCGGTTGATGTTTCGCGAGAAATTTAATGCAGTAGTATTAGCAAAATGAATATTTAAATGATAACTTTAATGGATAGAGAATTGGAATTGGTTAAACATTTGGAAAACTTGAATATGAGATTATATAACATTAGTTGTAATATATTTATTTTAAGTGACGATTGTTTTGTGATGACAAAGGAAAGAAAATTAATATACCTTAATGTATTATGAATTTATTTGCTACTTATCAAGTAAATAGATTTTCTTTGAGATTAAACAAAATTTAAATTTGAAAGTAGGATTTGTGTCTAATGACACTAAATTAAAGTACATAATTTTAAAAAAATAATATATATTATAGTGAAAAAAAAGATTACTTACGTCATAGTTTTTATGTCAATCATCCATGGTTTGATAAAAAATACTTTATATTTATGTACGTGAATATCTTCTTTCTCGCTTTTTCCTTCACAAAATGATGCACAATAGTTAATCTCTCATTTTCACTTTAACAGCAATTGCGACGAGGTTGTGGAGGCTTCCTTGGTGGTTGACTTGCTTTCTTGTTCCTTATGACTAGTCTTGCACATTGGTTATTTTTGTTCAAATGGGTTGAGTTCTCTTTCTTCAATGAGGTTAATGGTATAAACTTCCTTTTGGTTACTTATTGATTGTTAGTTATTTGGTATTAAAATTGTGTTATGTTATTTAGATATATATAGAAAGTTTGGATTGATCATTTGTATTGTAACATCTTTGAGTGATATTTTATGTTTTTATTTTCATAATTTTATTTATATTAAGTACTATTGATGCTAATATTGAACGAACTTACTTTAGTTCTCCTTTAAGATTTAGTATAAATAGTTAAACATTAATCATTTGTATTAAATCTTGAATAGCCTGGTTGGAAGTTTAAGAAAATAATTTTTCATAACTTATTTATACTACACATAATAATTCTATGTTTAAATTTGATAAAATTTGGATCAAACCATTTTATGTTGTATTTCGAGTGCATACTAATGGGTAGGGTCTCACCTTTAATTGGAAAAGTGAGAATTTCATATTGATGTGGTTGATGGTGATGGAATTTATAACATATGTAATAATGGAGCGAAGTTAGATGAATACATGACACTTTAATGAAGAGTATAAAGAGGGAGTTAATGAGTTCTTGTAGTTAATTGACATATTATTGTCCTTGCATTAGTTATCTAAATCAAATAGTCAGGATTTGAGAGAAATACATGATTATTTGTTCTTTATTTTAGTGAATAGTCATACAATATAGACTTGAATGAAGAAATATTAGACAACCTTATTATCATGTCAAAAACAACTAAAAAATATAAAAAAGGGATGCACAATCATTTAAAGGACATGATCATGATATAGGTGAAGAAAATTTTGGAAGAACTCATGTGTATGATTATTTAAAGTTCAATTTAGAGTAACAATTATACTTAAGATACACTAATTTTACGTGATTGTCGACAACTTTAATATTGTTCATTTTAAAAGCAACAAGTTGATAGAAATTTCAATGAATTGCTCGAGTTGTAGAAAGAGATGCTTCTATAACAAAACATGTTACCTAATTGTAATTGTGAGACCAAAAAGATACTATGTTCAATGGGTTTGGAGTATAAAAAGATACATGCATGCCCTAATGATTGTGTGTTGTATGAAGATGAGTTTGTTTCATTTAAAGTGTGTCCAACATGTGAATTATCATGGTTTAAAAGAAACTTGATGGAAGTAATGATGAGGAAGAAAATTGTTGTGGTACTTGCCAATAATATTTTGGGTTTTATAGTTATTCATGCAATAAACTTACCATGACCTATGGAGTTGAGATGTACAGTTAGATGAATTTTTTCTTTTTGGAATGGGTCAGTGTTAATCCCTTGTGAGATATGCATGATATAAGTTTTGTTGGAAGAATGTGTTGTTAAGACCCTATAGTTTAACCTTATAAGCCCCATTAGACAATCTAGTCTAGTACTAGTAGACCATCTACGTGTTTTGATGATAAGAAACACAGTGTATTTTCTACATGAATGTAAATAAATTATATAAACACTCTAACATGTATTTTGTGATAACTAAAGGATACATTAAACCATTCAGTGAGTATAACAAGTCACACAATAAACGATCTAATAGACATATAAAGTCTGAGCTTAGTTTAACTTATAAACAAGTCAAAATGATTGAATGATTTTTTTTAAAAAAAACATTAAGTGTTTGAAACTTTATTCTCAACTTCTATAATATCCATGTTTCAAAATGTTTATTATAACCAGTCTTCTATCTCTACTTAAGAAAAAAAGAAAATATGAGTGTTTATGATTAATTGTGATATATGCATATCTTATTCAAATTGTTTCTATAAACATAATAGAGACAAAAGTGTTTTGGAGATAAAAAATAAAGATTCTCGTTGAAGATAAGAAAAGATCAAGTGTTAGCTAAATCAAAGTTGCAACGGTCATCTTCCAAGTCTATATAAAGAGTTCATGCTGAAGATAAATAATACACAACTACAAGATGCAATTCTTTCAATCATACATTGAACTTACAATGTTCTTTGTGGAAGAGTGATAACCTTTGTAATTCTTCACATTGTAAATTATATCCACTGAACTAGAATAGTACTTTTAATGTTAGAGGAAGATTTAGAAGGTGTAATTATGAATGATTTGTATACTTGTGAGAACCATAAATGATTTGTGTATTCCCTTGTAAGCAAGAGTAGTTAGTGTATGTAATCCATTAATTGATTAGTGAAACCTCTTAAAGCTTAAGAGAAGACTGAAAATATTATATAAGTTTGGATGAATTTGTATAAATTTTTTGTTGTATTATTTGTTTTGCTTGTTTGCTAGACTTTCTAGTTCTATTTAATCACTTTTTTTAGAATTAGTTGTTTCAACATGTGTTTGTTCTATTTTGAATGTGGATCAACTCAAAGTAATTTAAAATAAATTAAACAGAGTATTAGATTTGTATACAATGTGATTATTTTGTGTACAATTGTATATTGATCTAAATGTTTAATGGTTTACCATCTTTTATTTATTGTATAATTTCTATTTGATTAACTTGAGAAATAAGTAGATGATTATGCAGAGCCAAGAAACAATCTTAAATGGACTTTGGGAATTTTGTTTTAAGACTGGTAAATAAAAGTAAATAAGTGATAGAATTTTTATATATTTTTTTTTGTAAAACTTTAATTATGTAAATCTTGTGGTGAGTAATTTGTATCTGATCTTGAATAATTTGCAGCGGATCTTTATGTATACATGTTAATAGTGAAATTTCTATTAGTATATTGCTAGATTATCTAGGATATTACACTACGTTCCCCAATATCTTTCTTTTATATCCTCGACCATTCAATAAAATTAATTAAATAAGAAAATAATTTCTAGCGACTCCAACGTCAATGAGTATTTTTCTTTTCATTTTTATTCGACCAATTTTTATTCTTCATGTAAGTAAATCAGTACATATATGAAATTTGACTGCAAATGAGCTAGGTCATAATTTTCAGACCTCGGCCACATATCCATATCATACTAAATTATTTGGTCTCCACAGGTTTTCTTAACCATTTTGGTGCAAGTGAAATCTTGGCACGGGATACAACATTATTTTTGGCTAAAAACATAAAAAGAAAATGAATGCGAGCCTTGAAAGTCCAAAGTTGACAAAGATCTACGTTCAGACATGTTGGCATTGAATTGTAAAAGGGGATATATTTATTTTGTGTGAATGATGATGATTAATAATTCTTGTTGTAGGAGCAATAGGACGTACCCCACTTGAAGAGAAGCGTGCAAAGAAGCAATTTGATTTTTGAGGGAGTGAAAGAGAATCATGTGCGTGCAGAAAAGGCCAAAAAGAGGTGATTACAGGTCTGAAGCCATGGCATGACTAGGGAGACGCAAGGCAAAGATGCAAAAAATGTCAGTGGTTATTATTATTACGGATAAACACAAGAAACACAAACGCAGGCGGTGTGCGACGAGAGAGAAAGAGTGATAGCGATTGTGGGTGTTTTGGGTGCTCCGAGAAAGAAACAAGGGTCACCACTTTCCAAGTTTCCAAGTTTTGTTTGGGGGAGTGACAGCGACCCATGATTCTTTCTCTCTCAAGGAAGGGGGTTTTGGATAGATAATTTTGAAATGCGCGTGCCTCTTCCTTTCCTTGTATCACCGACAACCACCGGTCTGTCGCTGACAGGTGTCTCTCCCCGTCCTACCCCACCGGACAGGAAAACCACCGTCTGATCGCTATCAAACGGTGAGCACAGTGGTGCTTGTGCAGTTGGGGAAACCGCACTGTTTGGTAATGGCTACAGTGAAGCGCAAAATCCGGTGGAAGATAGAAAGAATGGGTACGGAGGAGGAATCTGATGCGGACATGACGCGTCCGAAATCAGAGGGGAGACCCAATTATTGCTCCCCACGCTGCCCGACACTCATAATTCTGTCGCTTCTGTCCCCACCCGCTCCCTTCTCCCCCTCTCTCTCACTGTCTCTATCTCATGCTATTCCTATTCCTATTCCTATCTCTATCCCTATTCCATCATCAACAACACATTTTATTTCACCCGCCTTCCCCCTTCAATTTTTGCACCACTCTCCCAACCAAACCATACCAAAATCGCCCTTCCACTGGCCCACCCATCGCATAATCAAAAAGTTAGGTTTCCAAATTGAAATTCTCCGTCAACTCAGCAACTAATAACATCCGCATGTCCTTGCAAAAATCAAATTTTGCATTTTCTACATGTGCCTTTAATGACATTTCTAGAAAGGAATTGGGTTACGTTTGCCTAACCCGAAGGAAAATTTTGCAAGCTAAAATGAGTAGAGTGTGACATTATCCATAGTGGTTAATAGCAACAAAAATCGAACTTCGAGGCATACAGACAGCATAGATGGGCTAGGTCATTAGCGTAGGGCCTAGGAGCTCTACGTCAAACCCGATTGAATAAGGAAAAGACAGGAGAAACGAATATATGCATATAATATTACAACGTGGCATGATTAGCTTGAGAAGTTGGAAGAAGAGGTAATGGTGAACAAAATCTATGTTTATTTATTTTTTAATGAAAAACAGTTGGGTAGTTTTGCATTTCATAATTATTACTACTACTAGCTGAAAGGCAGAATGCATTATGCATGCATCTAAGTGGCCCTGCAAGCAGTATAATACCGGACAAGATAATGGTTCCACTACTTTATGTATAGTTGTAATTAATTAAGTGGTGCTAAGAAGAAAACAAAATAGTTTGATTGATTGGATTGGATTGGGGGAGAGATAGGCGTTTGGGGAAATTGTGTGTGTGGGTTGGTGGTGTATGTGTGCAGAAGGCGCAGCCCTATTAGCCGACCCAAATAGAGAGAGGGTGTTCTGGAGCCGACTGAAATGTCGTGCTTAACAGAACACTGTAAAGCTGATCCCACTCTGCCTCATATAAGCCTCAGAAGATGTCTCTGTTTCCACCACAGATATTCTCTCTGACTCTCTTTCCTTTCTCCTCTCATTTCCTTTCCACCCCCTGTCTCTCTCCTTCCCCATAAAACCCCACCACATTCGCCCTTCCACACCCCAACCCAACCCAACCCAACCCTTCTTCACTCACTCACTACCCCCACTCATTCACTTTCCCTATATTCATCTTCGCAAAACAAACCCAATACTCAACCCTTTTTTGTTATTGCTCAACATGCCATCCTCCAACTCCGGCGAGAGCCGTCGAGCGACCAAGCCCCAGACCTCCGCTGGAGCGCCTCCCCCGCCGGAGCAAGAGAACCTCCCCTGCCCCCGTTGCGAGTCCACCAACACCAAGTTCTGCTACTACAACAACTACAACTACTCCCAGCCGCGCCACTTCTGCAAATCCTGTCGCCGGTACTGGACCCATGGCGGCACCCTCCGCGACATCCCCGTCGGCGGTGGCAGCCGCAAGAATGCCAAGCGCTCTCGCACCCACCACACTGCCACATCCTCCTCCTCCTCCACCATGACGTCACCTCAGGAGCACGCTGTGCCCGCATTGGCCCCTGTCCCAACGACCCAAGGAGGGTCCATGCACTTCGTGGACGGCGACGTTAATAAACAGAATAACGTTAATGTCTGCGGGAGCTTCACTTCGTTGCTGAACAACACGCCGGGCAACGGGTTTCTCGCCCTCGGTGGGTTTGGGCTTGGGCTTGGACACGGGTTCGAGGACATGGGCTTTGGGATTGGCAGGTCGGGCTGGGGCTTCCCCGGAATGGTGGATGGTGCAAACATTGGCGGCGCCGTTCCGTCTTCTGGATTGAGCACGTGGCAGTTAGAGAGCGGCGAAGGTGGGTTTGTGAATGGAGACTGTTTCTCGTGGCCTGGGCTTGCTATTTCCACACCGGGGAATGGTCTCAAATGAAATGCTTTCTTTTATTTTTGGGTTTTTTTTTTATTTTTTTTTCTGGCTTGGGTGCAATGGTGGGTGTGCTTATGGTTCGAGTTTAGGGTTACTTTTTCCTGGGTATAATCATCTGTGAAATTTGAACTACAACTATGACTTTTCTTTTCTACTTTAATCTTTTTTGTTTTTTTTTTATTACTTTTACTCCTTTGAATTGTCCAGTATTGTGTATGTTTACTGGCTTACTGTTAATTTTGGCTAAGCTGTGTGATTCAATTAGTGGCTGACGTGGTTAGTGTTCTTCATTCTCTGGGTTTTAAACATGTCTGAAATTGGATTGGTTTTAATTAAAGCAGCCTTGCTACATGCATGTTTTATAAGGAACGCATTATACCGTTATTGATTTATTTATTGCAAATATCTGATAAACGAAAGGCGCCAATTTCTTGTCTAACGTTTGTCCTTTCTTGTTGGAAATTGAACTCACAATAATAATAATAATAATAATAGTTCTACTTCCATTTAATGAATTTCCATTAACTTGATAATCCTTAATAAACTTTTGAGAGATATTTGAAATAGACTGTTTTGTAAGTTGAGGCAGTTGACATGAGAAGGAATCCGCAAGCATAGAGAATGTGTAGGGAGGGAGGAGTGTAACTTTGCAGTGTATTTTGACTGTTCTGCTTTCCTAAAGTTTAGCTGAGATCTCTTTTGTCTTGTCTTGTTTCGTTTGTTTTTTCGACTTTAGGATTCTCCTAAAGTTTGCTTCTGTTATATTCTCATAAACTTCTCTCTTCAATTCTAAGTTTGGCTGTGTGGTTGCCTCGAAAAAGCTAGATATTAGCATGGGAAAGCGAACAGCATTCTTCATCGCTTGCCAAAATCAATAAATTTCGTCTTCATTCTATTTTTAGTTTTAATCTTTGAAAACTACAGGAACTATGTTTGAAAGAGTGAAGGGGGAGATTAAAAAAAATATAATTGTAATTTTGCCTTATAAAATGGTGGAAGAAAAAGACAGAAAACAAACAATTCTTTTTCATCCCTTAGTTTCCTTGTACTACTTATTTTACAAAATCCATTGATAATTTCCACTGCACCACTTAGAATTGAAATTGAGTGCTATAGTGTTTGATAGTGGATCAAATTTAGAGTGCAGTGTTCGACTCTGAGTTGCTGCCTTCGGCTTCGAAGGCTATGATAAACCCTTCACATGATTTGAGCCGTTTAAATGCTAAACATAATTGGTTCCTTTTAAACATAATTGGTTCTTTCTCAATAGAAGTCATTGTTCCTTTTCTGGTGTTTATTTAGTCTTGATGCCTGTACTCGTGAATTGCTTCTGGCGTTTAGAGGTGACTGTTGGACGATTAAATCATGCACTCAAAATTTGTACACAGAAAATTAAAGAAAATTGCACGTGTGAAAGATTTTTTTTTTTTTGACATTAGAAATTTATATTTGTTATGGTTTCATCATAACTTATATACGGTATTTATATAACTTATTATTGAAATTTATATATGGTTTAGTTTTCGATGTACATGTTAATTTACATGTAACTAGAATTATTCATATTTTCTGTATTTACTATGTTGAGTTCAAATTGATTTGAGAAATGCAAAAAGTATAAGTAATATTTTAAAAAAATCTAGCATACAACATCAGTGTTCAAATTGTTTGAATGATAGATTGATAGCACCCAAAACAAAAGTAATACTAATAAAATTTAACATATTACATTGATTATATATAAAGTGATATGGTATGGGATAAAAAAGAGTTTTCAATATAACTTGTAATTTTGGTTTGTATATGTGAATATGTTACATTGTAACTCTAATTCATATTATATGTTACACTTTTTGCTGTGAATTTTAATCGACATAAAAAGTTTTTCATTTTTACCTCAATAATATTTTCATTGAATTTTGAATCGATATAAAATATCGAAAATAACTTATATTTAAAGTTTTCAATAACAATAATGTAAATTATTAGTTGGATATACAATTTATAAAAAGTTGAAATTTAAAAAATTTATAGGAGTAATTTAATTACTTAAAATAAGATAATTTTACACTTTGTTTAAAAAGTTAGAACTCAAAATTCTTTATATTATTTCATTTCTAAATTTATACTTCTCTTCACATGTTTGTTTTCTTTAGTTTGGCTATGGTTAAAATATCATTAACTTAGATTAATACATTATCGATTCAATATTTACTTAGAATATCTTTTTCAATATCAACAATATTTTTTCAGTTAAATTTATTTTCTATTTAAACCTTTTTTAATATATTCATTATTTTTAAGTTTTAATTGTTAATTTTGATTTATATATTATGTTGGTTAGAACTAGCTCTCACTTGATATTTGTGTGAGATATTTTTTAATTAATATTAATGAATTTTTTTTATGTAAACCAAATTTTTTAATTGAAATTTTAGTGATTACTTTTTATTGATCTCTCCATTATTGAGTAGTAATGCTTATATTTAATGATAACTGAATTATTATATCTAAAAATAATTTAAATTTAATAAATTTAAATTTTTATTCAAATAAATATTTTAAAAATTAAAGAATTTAAAATAAAATTTATTCAAGTTGTATATATATTTCTAAAAGTTATAAAATTTTCTATTGAAGCTGGTATTGTCTAAAGGAATAAAAATATCATTTTTAATTTACATTACCTAACATGACTACTGTGCATTTGTTTCTTCAACTGTGGAATATATTTATTTGCTTAATATATTTATTTGTTTTTATATAATTTTCTTAATTGTTTTCCATGTACTAAATATTTGAAAAACTAGAAGGATAGATAAACAATAAAAAATGATGTTGTGACTAGCTGTCGGCAAGTCATGAAATTGGTGAACTTTCAAAGTTGGAAACTGGTGAAGTCTATTCTTCTGCCATGATCTTCTGTTACCTCCAATTACTTTTTTCCTCATTGATGCAGTAATATTTCTTCCTTTCCCACATCAAATATTCTACTTGTCGGTCTTGCTGCATGCCAGACCTATTCTTGTCTTTCTCGATTGCTATTTTTTTAAAAAAAAATCACTTCAAAAATAGTTGCAAATGACATGCCTTCTGTTCATACTGCATAACAACTGTTTTCGTTGATTTGAAACATAATAGACATTATTTTCACTGTTTAGTTAGACAAATAAAAAATAATAATTCAAAATAAAAGTCTAATAATAATTATAAAAATTACTTCTTTTGACTTACTCATCTTATAAAATTTATATTTTATCATATTTCATCAAACTTATAATACATAATACTTTGCCTCTGTCCAATAATACAAGTGAAGATGTCAATTTTTGTGACATGATAGAAATTTTCGGACCAATATTTCCTATTAGGTTAGTTGACATAGAAAATATTTGGATTTAGATTATTCAATAAGTCATGAGTTAAATTTTATAAAAAAGGTCCATGCGATATTCATGTAAAATATTAATATAATTAATAAGTATATATATATATATATATATATATATATTATTTTATTTATTTTTAACGTAAAACTTAGTTTTACACTAAATATATTGAGTTCTAGAAATTGTAAAAGTTTGATATTTTATAATAATATTATTTCACCAATTTGTTAAAGTAAGAGCAATAGACAACTTTAATTTTCTTTTTTTATCAAATTCAGTATTTTTTAAATTGAGTTTTTATTAAATTATTTTGATAAATTAAATATTTAAAATTTTTATACTTTTAATTAGATTTTTATCATTTGCTGACTTGTTTTCATGCATTATTATCATTACATATTATTATCATTACATAGTAATGAAAGTCTTTTGATGATTGTATATAATATGGAAATCCTAAAAAAAAATATAATAATCTCATTATTTAATAAAGTTTCTATAATAATAATAATTACTTATTTTATATTAACAACTAAGAAAAAATTATTAATAAAGATTAAACTCAAACATCTTACATATGTCCAAAAATACTTTTTTGTGTAAAATAATGCACAAATATTCTGTTTACTTTTATTTCTCTTTAAGGAAAATTTGATAAGTCTAGTGATATCTAAATCTATTTTAGAATATTTGATTCATAAATCAAATTAATTTAATCTATCTTAAATGATCTTTAGATTATAATTATTCCAACAGAAACAAGATTTGCACTATTCAAATCAAAGAAAATGATTGAGTCCAGGAGTTAGTTGATCTGATCAAATAATAAAACTAACTAGTTAGATACAAAATTATCATGCAACGCAAATATAAAAACAATATTATAATAAGGAGATATTTGAAAAGTTAAAATGGTAATATCAAACTCAACATTGCTGTGATTCCAAAAGCAATTCTGCCTCATGTTCAACCTGTCCACTAAACAGCCAACATATGTCAGGTCTGTGGTCTGCTTAATGACTTAACCATTATTCATCCTCTGTGCAAGAATTTTTTTTATCACTTTAGTGTTTTTGAAGGGTGAAAGGCTTTTTTTTTAACAATATAAGTAGACAATAAAATTTTGTTTATTTAATTTTAGACTACGTTTTTAAGCTGTGTAAAGAAAATAGTTTGATTAGGTAGACAATACTGATTCAGCACACTGAGTATAACTTGTCTTCTATCCTACTATTTATTCTAAGTTTTCTTGATTTTACTAAATATTTTTTTGGTATAAGCATTTTCTCATATCACTGAGTATGAGCTAAAATGTAGTTGTTAGATGACTTGTAAATGAGATATACATTATTTCATTCTACCCGTGAAACTCATTTGGTAGTGATATGGGCAAAATAAAAAATTATTTGAACATCAACAGTCTTCTCGAAGATTATTGTTGTGAAAAGATTGCACAAATTAGATTCTATAGGATTATTTATTTAAGGTTGTGCAACCTTATGTGCCTACAAAATCTGTGACCTGCAATTTCTAGAAGCTTATAAAGGGAATTAATGTCTGCTAAAAAAATGAAGGAATTGGTAGGGACATTTTGGTACACAGACTTTAAATATATTGCATAAAACCCATAAAACCTTTATGCTCGTCTCTACTTTTCATGGAGTGTGATCAACAAAGAACAAAGAAGTATTGAATAAAACCAAGGCTAAATATCTTCTTATGAGTTCCATGGTTTGTTAGCAATGTTTGATTCTTGTTGGTTTTTTTTTTTTTTTTTTTTTTTTTTTTTTTTTTTTTTTTTTTTTTTTTTTTTATATTTGGTTGATTAATAATTTAAAAAAAATTTTTTATAAAAAGAAGAAAAAAATAAATAAAAAAAAAAAAAAAAAA
>Ga0099825_1001882_pt1 | contig 27340 bp, 12 predicted proteins | sample SiratroredBW_FD_76838 | JGI IMG/M metagenome (GOLD analysis project Ga0099825, IMG submission 76838) | Root nodule microbial communities of legume samples collected from California, USA - Siratro red BW | ecosystem: Host-associated > Plants > Roots > Nodule | place: USA: California | collected...
TAATATTTAAATAAATTTTTTGAAATAAAAAATAAAAAAAAAAAAAAAAAAAAAAAAAAAAAAAAAAAAAAAAAAAAAAAAAAAAAAAAAAAAAAAAAAAAAAAAAAAAAAAAAAAAACACGAGTTACCTTTCTGAACGAGTAAACTGAAACATGTAGAGCATCGTACCAGACAATGAACATCATCATCATCCCCAGAACCTGCACCTGTAACTGGAGGCTCTGTAACCGGAGGAACTGTAACTGGAGGTACTGGAACTAGAGGAACTGTAACTGGAGCCACTGTAACTGGAGGCACTGTAACAGGAGGCTCTGTAACTGGAGGAACTGTAACTGTAGGAACTGTAACTGGAGGTTCTGTAACTGGTCGTGTAGCGCAAAGCATGACCTTGCTGATACAAACGTCACAATTGGGGCAGTAGAATTCATGGTTTGGGGGCATAATGAACATGTTTTTCAAATATATTTTTCGCAGTTCCTCTGTAGGTGACATGGCTATACCAATTGCTGGTCCATTTTTCATGTGAACAAAAGAATTAGAAGGGTTGAAATATAGCTCAACAGGAGCATGATTTTCTTCCTTAACTTCAACTTTTCTGTTTTCATCAGCTTCATTCCCACTTTCTGTGATCACTGTTTTGGATATGGCTGCAGCAGGACGAATAACTGAAAATAAAAGTTTTTGAAAAATTGGATTAGCCCTATTGGTGAAAATAACATTGTATTTAGAAAAACAAAAAGAAAATGTGGATTATATATATAGTCAAATTAATAACACCTATTTTCTACATAGCATATAGATATTCTCTTCCTGATATATAAAATTTATGTAATTAAAATGGTAAAATCAAAGATTCAAGCTTTTTATTTAAAAGACACAAGTTACTATTATTCCTTTTTCATACATGTTGGTTAAAAGGGTTTTAGGTTTAAGTTTGGGGTTGAATTATTGGTAAGTAGTATTTTCATTGCGCATTTTGTATCTTTCAAAATAAGACAAGATTTTCATTAAATTTTCCGCAGAAAAACATTTAGCTAAATATTTAATCAAGTATTTAAGTATTGAAATAAGTTTGAATTTGAAATCTAATAAAATATATTCGAAACAAATTCTTTTGATAAATCTTTTTGGTAAAATTGTTCAATTTTATTGGGGTCTTTAAGTGGATTGAGTACGTGTTGTGACGAAAATTTCTTACAGAGAATGTCTATAAACAGGAGGTGCAAAATTTTGGAATCAACTTATCAGTTTATATTCGTCTTTTAGAATAATACTTTGGATTCAATAACTTTAACATAAAATAAAATAATAATTTAAAAGAAAATCATAAATATAAATTTCATAAACAAACCTTTTTAAAGAAAGTTACATAGAAAAATGGATAAGTTACGACTAAATTTATATAAAAAATGAAAGATATTATTTTTAACCCAAAATTTTAAATAATATATTAACGTCTATGTTTTTATATAATGTTTTTCTTCGTTTACTTCTATCCTATATGTGAAACTTCTAACTTACAGTTAAATGTAAGAAAAACAACAACTATACAAATAGAAGTGTCTCTTTAATAATATTTTATTGTTAGAAAACTCAAGCTTGGGATTAAACAAGTAAGCAATGAAGAAAAGAGAGATTATATGTTTAAAAGGAGTTAAATTTGTACCTTCTCTGTTGGTAATGAACTGTGTTGAAGCCTGCAAATAAGCCTCAGCCTCTTTGGTTGGAGATATGAGGAGCGTTTCAGCATCCATTTTTGTGGCAAAGTCGTGGAAAATGGGAATGCTTTGGGTCTAAATCCACACTTCCAAGTTCATTTATAATGCCATTTTGAAGGACAGAATTCTCATCCAGCTCATGTTCAAGGTGTGAATGCAACCCTTCATTAAAATATAAGTTATAAGTTTGCATAATGTGAAAGTTGACGAACAGCATATGACGTTGCACAGGTCTTAGGGTGTGACGTTCCACAATGTTTCATTAAATAATTTCTCATTATTAAATCAAATTTATTGAAAAGTTAGAAAAATTAAAAGTAGTAAATAAATAAAGAAATTGAAACTATAAATTTTCATAATTTTTATTAACTTTGATTCAATAATAAAATATAAGTAAAGATATTATATAACTCATAAAAAAAATGATGTGTGAACACGGATATGATCACAGAGCCTGAAATATTTAAAATATCTATAAATAAATTTTTTTCTTTATAGAGTTAAGACTAATTTATATAATATAAATTGAGATAATTCTCGTTTTATAAACTTATTTTATTAAAATAAATTAAGGTTAAACTTGTTTTTAATATTAAATAAACAAAAAAATAATTGTTAAAAAATAAAAAAGTTATTGTCTTTTACATTGATGAAAATTTTATTTTTAGTCAAAGTAATATATTCTAGATGCAGAACTAAAGAGAAATATCTCAATACTGAAATATATTTATGTAAAAGTACGTTATTATCATTTGATGAAAGTAAAAAATGATAAAAAATACTGTGTAGAAAGAAATTTGGTGAACTAGGATATCTCAAACTATAAGTAAAGGATAATTCGTCTTGTATTGAAATGATTTGAAGGTTGATATCTCCCAACTTATGTTTTCATATACAAGAATCAGAGATAAAATCTCTTCCCACATTCTTAAGAAATAAGATTCTTTAACAATCATGTTACTATACCATATTATATGTGTAACAATTAATAATATATCATAAAAGAAATAATAAGATTTATTCAACAAAAATATAAATTATTTTAAGGATATGTTTTTACTACTGTTAGGTAAAAAAAATTAAAGGTCAAATTTAAGTTTAGTTTTAATACAAAAAAAATCATTATTTTTTTCAATTGACTCTCTTTCATAAACTCTTTTCTAACTTCTCTGTAGAAGTTTAAATAATGTTGCTTTCTCTCGTTCTTTGGTGTTTCCAAAACTAAAAAGGAAAAAAGTATTAACAAAAGTTATTACTTATTCCAATAAATTTGACAAAAAATACTTAATTTAACATAAATTATTCTTTTAGTGGAGAGTACAAGACTATATTTGATATATTTTAGAAAAGTTAAAGTCTTATACAGTTTTAAATGTGTGTCTCGAGAATCTACTTAATAAAGTAGCAATATAAATAGCAACATGGGACAATTTGTTTAAAGAAAAAAATAAACCTTCAAGATAATACGTGTTATTTGCAAAATAGTTGGAGAATCAATTAGTTATCTATTTATTATTTATTTATTATTTATAGAATGAAAAATGATAGACGAATGAATTGGAGTACAATTAACACACCCCTATTTAGTAAAGAATATTTTTTAGACTTTTAGCTAATAAGGTGTAGTAGTAAATGTACTTCTGTTTGAAGAAATGTGTGGATGACCTATATACGAACTCATAGGAATAATATTATGTTTTGAAACTTAAATTTTGAGGCAAAGGAGGTATTTATCTTAATTCAAGTCAAAACATGAACTTAGATAACTAGAAAAGACAAAAGGGTTACTTTTAAATGTTTAAAATGGTGTTTAAATCCTATAAGAAGTATTGTCAAGAAGATGAGAAAATTATTATAGCACAACTAAGATTATGCTGAGGAAAGCTCATAACCTATACAGGACTTACAACTGCAATATCCAAAAATCACAACAAGGAGTTGATAAAGAATTCATAGTGATAGACATAGCACTTGAAGAAGCTAAGTTCTAGTGAGGTAAATAGAAAACGACAAATAGCTAAGGAATTTTATCGAAAGTGAACATATGCAGGAACAACATTATGACAATTTATGCAGATTAACAAAATTATAATTTATATGATTATGCAATTGATCTTGAGGCGATCGGTCTTAGGGAAATCAGTCATAGGGTGATCGACCTTGAGAAAGAAGTATGAAAGCAACCATAAAGAGATCAAATTTAGGGGTATCGTCCATATTATGATGATCGGTCCTAAAGCGATCGATTTTGAGATGATCGGTCTTAAGACAATTGGTCTTGAGGCGATCGACTTTGACAAAGTAGTGTAAAAGCAACCACGGGAAAATCATATTTAGAGAGACTAGTCTAAAGAATTTTGCCCAACTTGTGACAATCGACCCTGGGGAGATCAACCTTCAGGCGATTGACTTGAAAAAAGTGTAGAAACAGTCAAGAGGAGATCGGATTTAAGAAGACCGTCTTAGAGAATACCGCTCACATTATTAGAATATTTGTTTTGAGACAATTGGCCTTGAAGCGAGTTATTTATCTAATCTAGTAAAAGTGACAATAACTATATCATATTACATTAGATCTTATTTTAAAGATGGTTTTTATATAAGTATTTTGTGTAATATTAAAAAAAATTAACAACTTTTACTTTTGTATAAAAGTCCAGACATCTCTTAAGTGTCTCCATTTAATTTATTATTGATTGTTGGGAAAAGAAATATTCCTTTCACTTCGAAAAGAAATACAAAAAAAAAAAAATCTTGTCTATACAAATGAAACTAAATGTAGAGAAAAAAATTGAAAAAAAAAACTTATTCAACCAAATTAAATTGAGTCTTGTAATTTTTTTTATATGATCACATCTTATTAATTTTCAAACATTTTTTAAGACTTTCCATCAAATTAAATTAGTTGTTTTATTTCTTAATTGCATGTTGATTCCAAAGAAAATATTTTTTTCTTTCTTTTAAGTATTTTGAGTTATTTTAATTTTAATGAAGAGCTTATTTAATAAATATTATATACAACATAATATTTATACATTACCGATAACTTTATAAAACAATCCTCTTTTAATGATTTTTGAAAAAGTATTAGAGAAAATTATCAAACTAAATGATAAAAATCAGAAAAAAGTTATAAGTTTTAATAAAATTTAAATAAAAACAGAAAGTGTGATCAAAATAATTTACAATATTATTTTTCTTATCTCTATAAGATTGGTGTTTTTTGCCCTTAAAAATATTCAAAAATGGTATATATTTACAAATGCCAAGACAAAAGAAATTAATTATAGCGATTAAAATTGAAAAGTTAAATATTTGTATGGTTAAAAAAAGTAATGAAATATTAACTTTGTTATATTTTTCGTTCACTTTTTTTATTAATATAATAGACAAAACTTTGTAACTATATTAATTTTGGGTATTTTTTTTATAGTCTATATGTCAAATAAAAAATTTAATTCTAGCATTTTTCTTTTTCAGTTAATTTGTGTTTAACTTTGCAATTCAACGACAAGAATTTAAGACATTTTTGCATCTTCATTCTCTTATAGATACGGGATTATTGTGTCTTTGTACATATTTAATCACATGAATTTAGGACACTTTGTGCTCGTAAATATCCAACCGTTGTTATCAAATTTATAATTGTAATATTCGTATTGTTAGGATTTGGACTATTTATTTCAACCATAATTACGATTAGTTTGAAAGAACAACGACAGACTTAATAAATCTCACTAAAATAGATTTTTAATAAACTTTGAAATTATTTAATAAAAAAGATTAACTCCAATTCAATATCACAAAACCATAAAATATAAATTTAATTTAAGTTTAGAAAATCAAATTAATGATATGAAACTAAATATTATTATTGACTTTATTTATATTCTATTGCATCTCCAACTAATACCAAAAACACATTTAGTCTTACTATTAGAAGTAATCTAAAACTTTATTTCCTTCTTTCTTATCTTTCATCTACAGAAAATAACAAAAATTTCGTCTTCTACCCATGAATTCTACTTTAGCACCTGTTTTTACTCCAACAAATTAAATAAGGTGTGATATAAAGAAAATTTAACCATACATAAATATATATTACAATAAAAAATATAAATAAATGAATAACTCAAAATTATATTAAAATAAAAAAATAAATAATTTTTTAATTTAAACAAAAAAATCCTTAAATTAATATTATAAACAATAGGAAGTAGTAATTTAATAACCCTTCTGCACAAGAGCTGCCTTGGATGACTTTTTGGGTTGAACATGAGAGTGATTATGTGAACACATAAATTATCACATGACATAACACTCATTCACACCTACCAACTTCAACTATATTTCTTTATAAATAAATCTTTACATATATTTAACTTTTCTAATAACTTATTATTTTTACCATTAATTACAGTTATTTTAATGTTAAAAATAAAAATTAATAAATATAATTAAATAAAATATCTCAAATTAATATAATGATATCTTTTAGACATATAATTTAATTAAGTAATATGCTTACATTTATTATAAATAAGGAATTATATATATTATTTTTACTTTAATATTTAATAATTATTTTAATATTGTATTTTTATTTAAAATAATTATATTTTACTTTAATGTTAACAAATTATTTCTACACATTAATTTTTATATAATAATTCATTATAAAATAATTATTATTTAAAATAAAAAAACTTCTACTTTATAATTTATAATTTCAATTTTAACAAATTTTTTTCTAATTAAGGCTATCGTTTAAGTGTAATATTTTAGTTTTTTTAGTATTAGTTTTTTTAACTAAAAGTGAAGATTCAATGCTATAAATTAAACAAAGTTGATGTGTAATGCTAATCATTATTCTATAGCTTGCTGAAATCTAAATTTATTCGACGAAAACTAAAATATTTAAAAGAATACTCCACCTAAACTTTATCCTTTAATTAATCATATTTGTTAATGGTTGTTTAAATATCACAATTTCTGCTATCAAAACACGATCAAAACATGACCTGTATATACATAATTAATGAAACCTATGACCAAGAACAATCAAAGTCCAGATTATTTACATATTTAATCCCAATATTATAAGAAAAGGTCAGCAGAAAATGGATCCAGTTCGATCTTAACTATCATTACAGGTTGGCTGAGATACATAATAAGATTTCAGGAATATTTTTTCGTTTATAATACAATATTTTGAGGAATAATAATATAATACAACATCTCATGTAGTGTTTTTATGGAAATTCATCTAAAAAAAATTAATTTAATATATGGAAAATTTTATTTTATTCCTTCTAAATTTTCTTATGAAAAAAACTTACGCAAACAAAGACAAAAATACTTAAAAAAACATCATGTCGCCATCACTATCCCTTTCTCGAGTTTGAAAAGAGTTATTATTTAGTAAAAAGTCTTTTTTATTAAAGAAAAACGAAAACCAACCACTGTCTAATATAATAAGTGCCTATAGCGTCAACGAGAAACAGCAGAAACATTTTAGGTACAACTTTCCTAGTGTATTTGTAGAACCAGTTAACAACCATTATTTGCATTTTTGTGAAAAATAAGATAATAAAATAATTTTAATTTTAAACAATATAATTTATGAATTCTTTTTTAATAGATTAGTATTTTTTAATATTTTTAGTTTAAACGACTGAAACGTTCGTTATTAGAATATTTTAAAAAAAATTATATAAATGGAAAGATATGTACGTAAGTATCATTATTAGAATGTTTGTACATAAATTTTAAATAAAACTTTATTTTAAATTTTATTATACAATTTAGCAAATCAAGTTGATATTTTTAATTTATTTAATCGTTCTGACTCGTTCTGCATAACCCATTAATTCCGAAGACCAGACACAGGATCAGACGGTTGACCCATCAACCTGTTTTCTTTTTAAATTAAAAGTTAAAATGAAAAACAATTTTTAAAAAATTAATTTTTTACAAATGTATAATAATATTATAATTTAAATTTGTAAATTAAGTTTTAACTATTATTAACTATAATAATTTATTAAATTAAAAATATTAGTTAAAATTTTAAAAAAATATTTATATTGTTAATTTTTTTTTTAAATAAGAAAATTTGGCAGGAGGAGCTAAGATTTTAAGCCTGCTCATCTTATTCATGGCGAGTTAAAATGGGCTGTATTAACCCATTTTACCACTTACTAACAAGGAAATAATGGAAAATGGTGTAAATAAAGTCCATGAAATGGAGACCTGTGAAAGAGCATATTTTATTGGTCCCGATCATTGATGTTACAAAATTTGGATGTTTATGTCTAATTTGTGACTCTAGAGAAGTACAAGAATATCTTATTTACTTACTCTTATCCAAGGTTATTTCTACAACACCAAACTATACATAACACCTACATTGCATGATGATTGTACGCTTATTCTTTTGTGCAAGCAAACGTTCCAAAAAAAAAAGTGTTTATTCTTCAAGGCAATTGGTGGTCACATTGTTTGTAATCTCTATCTCAATTCTTTTTTAGTGACATTCATAATTTTTTTTCCAACAAATGTATATTTATTAATTTAGTATTTTCTTTATTAAATATGAGATTGAGAAAACTTTTCAAATTTTAAAATCCAATTTATCATTATCCAAATTTATATTATTCTATTTAAATAGATTTATCTTAAATCTAAATCCACATTTTTATATTTTAGATCGAATCCACTTAATTGGATTTGTATTTGATATAACTTGATATATTTTTGGATTTTAAAAATAAAAAATAGTATGTATAATGGTTATTTCAAGTTATAAAATGGATGGTAGGATCGGATTTGAAGTATTATTAAGCCTGGCTCAAATTGAGTCTTGTCAACTAGAGAGAAAGTCAAGTCAATTTTAATATTTATTAATTAATTTTTTATTATATAAATTAATTTTAAAGTCATACTAAAATTTAATAAAAATGTGAAAACATTTGAGTTGTTAAAATGTAATATGTGAATTTGTTAAGGTAAAAGTTTAACACTTTAAGATTTTAATTAATGCTTAAAAGTAATTAGTATAAAACATTATCATACTTCATTATAGTTTTATAAAAATAATATGTAGATACAATATTGTGTGGTCTTTTCTCAAGATAGTCTAATAAATGCATGTAAGAACAAATGAAAGTGCAATAAACATCAGAAGCTACATATAAACTAAGAAAACCTTGGACTTAAAATAAATATCCATATCATTACTTTATGTTTGCAAGAAATGTTCATATGTCAAAGAGATTGTTCAAAATCAAATATGAAATAAATATCAAAGATCTCTTGAGACACAAGCTAAAACTATTTTCTTTATCAACTTCCTAACATAAAAAGTCTTTCAACTTTAACCCAACTATTTGTCGTTTACGGTATACACGTTAATCATGACTTTGTGCAAAAGGCTTAGATTGCTACTTATCAAGGACGTTGTGAAGAGAAAGGAACAAAGAAAAGCTACATTAAATGTAAGAATCATATTGAAGCTCGTCAATGGAAAATAAACATGCATAGAAGTTGAAGATGCTCAATGACTATAAACAACCTCTTAATAGACTATCTTCTTCCAAAGTCTATTTAAAGCATCCATTCAAAAGAAGAAGAAGAAGGAGATAGAGGAGACATTACCAAAACACTACTAAAATCGAAAGCACTCCTCTAAGTCAAGAGAGCATATGTTACATTATATCAAAAGTGTTGATTAAATGATAGAATAAACCTCATAACTTCATAAAAAGAGAATCAAACTTAAAGAAAATTAAAGCACTAAGATCCAGAGGAACTTCATGGAAAACACTGAAAGTGTTTATACAACTACCTATGAGAGTGAGTCTAGCCATTATATATGTCAAAAGATAGTAACCTCCCAAGAGGGCAAGATAATCTAAACTAGGAGAGAAAACCTAAACCTTGTATTCATCGTTAGACACAATCCTCCCTAGTAATCAAACCAATGATCATTAGATCATTGAAAAACCAAACCTTCATATCTTAGCTAGGAGTATTTGCTTGGCAAAGAAAACTCAGTATTAGTCAGGAGTGACTTGAGTAAAGAATATTCATTGACAGGGTCGGCCAAAAGTGGTTACAATCTGAAAAAATACTCGGTTAACCAAGACTAACTGTGCGTAAAGAATACTCAAGAGTAGCTTGAGTAATCATACTTAGGGTCAACCAAGAGTGACTTGAGTAAAGAATATTAAGTGTCAGCTAGGATTGACTTGAGGAAAAAAAATACTCAAAGGGTTAGCTAGGAGTGACTACGAACTCAAAAAAATACTCAATTAAGTTAGGAGTGACTTTTGTCAAGAATAATCAATTAAGTCAGGAGTGGTTTATGTCAAGAATACTAAGGAGTAGCTACCAGGCCAAAGAATAGTCAAAGTGTACTTAACCACAATAACTTTCCTAATTATACTTGGCTTGTTGGGCAACAATAAACAAACTAGTATAATTTATTGTGTAAGTGTTCTTTACTCCTTATCTCTTTTACATTACATGTTATTATCATCATCTACACTAATCTTAAAAGGAGAGTTGGTATGTGAATATTTATTAAAATATTTTATCAAAATGTTATTAAATATAAGTAATTATTCTGCATCTACATTGGTTGGTCAAATGCTAGAATCATGATCTAATTACTTATTAAAGTAAATATGAAAATATTTTAACTAAATGATTTAGTCAAGTCACAAATATACATCAAACGTGACCTTTTTTAACTAAAAGAGATAATGATAAAATAAGTTCTTTTTCATGTCTATTTGATTGTATATGTGATAAGTTTTCTTTAAGGAAAAGTATTTTATCTTTCATAAAACAAAATCTATTGAAAAATATTTATGAAAATATATCTTCTTAAGTTCATCTTTTTCAATGAATCTTCTTATGTTAAATATGTATGTGATGTAGTCTATCAATAATCATAATCTTATCATTAATCAGAGTATGAGAAAATATCACAAAAATAATTCACAAAAGTTAACAAAGTTAGAATGATATGATATATCACGTAGAAGAATTTGAGTCTGGTTATTTTATAAATAAAATCATCTTCTTGACATCATTAATTAAGTGCATTTATAAAAAAATTTAAAGTTTAATAAAATCACAGTCGAACCTTTATTCTTATAATTTTTCTATTTATATATACAATAAGTAATATAAAAGAAAAATAGAAAAGTACTAATAATTTTTTTTATATGTTGACATGTCCACGTAGAATTACTCTTCCACGTTGAAAAATGTGGTACCACATTATACGATAAGAAATTATGAGATGTGAGAGTTTAATAATAGTAAAACAAAAGTAAAAATATGGCAAACTTTTATATTATTTGAAAAAACTATTTTTACTTGATATAGTGTAGTTAATAAATCAAGAGAATGGCTGCACCAAACGTGATAGGGGAGTTTGTTTTACCAGCATTCCGAAAGTGTGAGGGTCTGATTTCAGAAACTAAGGGGATGGGAGCGCAACTCGATTGCCAATCTCCTAGCCTACAGGGGGTGCAGTATGAAGGGGATGAGAGTACAGTTATTCATAGGTTCAAGGAGTTGGAAGATAGAGATACTAAGTTACTTAGACAGTTTTGTTGTGAGAGAGAAGACATGTTATGAATTTAATCAGCTTCAATATAAAGTGGAATTATTTGAAAACTCTGATTATTAAGGAAAAATCAGGTGTTGTGTGTATCCAGGAGACCAAATTAACTAGTTTATGATTTTAGAAATGTTTCTCACTATAGGAGTCTAATGAACTTGGTTGGATACATAGAGGGGTGGACAAAGAGGGAGGAGACATTTTAACTATATGGAAGTGTATAAGATCACTGGAAGATAAAGGATTTATAGTAACGAGGGTGAGTATATATATGGAGATTGATCAATTTATTCCTGTGGTAATCATAAATGTGTATTCACCATGCTCTAATAGTGAGAAACTAACATTGTGGGGTGAAATAGAACGGATTATGGTTAGGTTCCAGAATATGGCATGGTGTGTGTTGGGAGACTTCAATGTGGTTTGAGATCCTAGTGAAAGGAATGGTACGGATGTTGAAAGAGTGAATAGGGTAGAAATGGAGGAATTTAATTCATTCATTAATAGATGTCAATTGTACTAAATTCCAGCTGTTGAGAGGGTGTACACATGGTATAGACCTAACGGTATTTCTAGAAGTAAACTTGATAAAACCTTAGTTTCTGAAACATGGTTGTTGAAGTGGCTGGGGTTTAGATAGTATGTGCAGAGTAAAACAATGTCAGATTATTATGCTTTGGTGGTTAGGAATAGTGTGGCAGATTGTGGCCTTAAGCCGTTTAGAACATTTGATATGTGGCAGCAGGAAGTTGGTTGGGTTCAGGATGTTGGTAATGGCAATAATCAGGAATTGGTAAAACTGAAATTGAAAAAGGTTAAGAAGGAGGTTAAAAGCTGGTATGCAAAGGTGTTTCATTGTGAAAAACTAAAAAACAAGTAATAAATGAGATTGAAGCTTTGGATAAGAGTGATGGCGAGGAAAATCTACAAGAAGATATGAGGATCATAAGGATATAACTATTAGGAGACCTTAGAAGTATGTCAGAAAGAGAAAATGCTATGCTTAGACAGAAATCTAAGGTACAATGGTTAGAGAAGGGCGACCTAAACTCAAAATTTTTTCATTCTAAGCTGAGATGGAGAAGGCTTAACAATGACATAAAAGGTTTTATTCTAGATAGAGAGTGGTGTGAAGACCCTGATCAAGTAAAAAAAATGTTATGAGGGAGCACTTTGAAATTAGGTTTGTTGTCCAACCTAAATTAGGTTTGAACTTAGATGGCGTTCAGATTATGTGTCTTTCAAATGAGGATAATGAGGTGTTATGTTGTAAATTTAGTGATACTGAAATCTTTGATGAGGTAACCCAATGTGAGAATTCTAAAAGCCCGGGCCCAGATGGTTTTAATTTTCATTTCATTAAGAAGAATTGGTAGATCATTGGGTCTAACATGATTAAGGATGTTCACAGTTTCTAAGAGGAAGGGTATATCCCAAGAAGGTGTAATACATCATTTATTACCTTGATACCTAAGAGGAAGAATATGTCTACTTTGAATGATTATAGACTCATATCACTGGTTGGGTGTATGTATAAGGTGATAGCTAAGATTCTAGCAAATAAGCTAAAAGGGATCTTATGGAAAACTGATTGATAAATATCAAGTTGCATTTCTTAGTGGTAGAGGTTTATTAGACAGTGTCTTAATTGCCAATGAAACGGTAGATTATCTAAGAAAAAATCAGCTTAAGAGAGTTATAGTGAAAGTGGATTTCAAAAAGACTTATGACTCATTGGATTGAGATTTCTTGATGTACATGATGATTAGACTAGGCTTTTGACTCATTGGATTAAGATTTCTTGATGTACATGATGATTAGACTAAGCTTTCACCCAAAATGGATTAATTGGATTAAAGTTTGTCTTAAGAAGAATATGTCTACTTTGAATGATTATAGACTCATATCACTGGTTGGGTGTATGTATAAGGTGATAGCTAAGATTCTAGCAAATAAGCTAAAAGGGGTCTTACGGAAAAGTGATTGATAAATATCAAGTTGCATTTCTTAGTGGTAGAGGTTTATTAGACAGTGTCTTAATTGCCAATAAAACGGTAGATTATCTAAGAAAAAATCAGCTTAAGAGAGTTATAGTGAAAGTGGATTTGAAAAAGACTTATGACTCATTGGATTGAGATTTCTTGATGTTCATGATGATTAGACTAGGCTTTTGACTCATTGGATTAAGATTTCTTGATGTACATGATGATTAGACTAAGCTTTCACCCAGAATGGATTAATTGGATTAAAGTTTGTCTTAGTTCCACTACTATTTTAATTTTGGTTAATGAAAATCCACCCGACTAAGGAGTTTAAATCTAGAAGGGAACTTAGACAAAGTGATCCATTAACGTCTTTTTTATTTATTATAGTTGTTGAAGATTTGGCTAGTTTGGTTAGAGAAGCATCTAAGATAAGAATCTTTAAAAAAGCTATAAGATATAAGAGTGTGAAAAGTTTTGACAAAGAATAACATTAGTGCTCATGATAAAGAAAAATGACCCTAGCAAAAAAAAATTACATACATTAATCGAAAAAAAATAGTTCACACCCACAAAAGAAAGTCCCCTCAACGTTGGTCAAGCAAACCGTCACTAGCGTACAAAATAAAAAGAATCCTAATTTAAATAAAAAAAAATAACTCCTATAAACATTAATGAAAAAAAAAACACAATTGATATTAACTGAAAAATTAATATTCCCAACAGTGTCTCAGTTTTAACCACCCTGACAATATCCTAACTAAATTTGAGTTGAGGAAAAAATGAAAAAAAAAATATATGAATTTGAGAATATAAAAAGTTTTAAATTTTTATTTCTTAATTATTCAAAATTTTCTAATATTGAGTAGTCAAGTTACTAATAAAATTATATAATTTCAAAATTTTTTAAAATTTCTTATCTAAATATTTTTACATAACACATTTAATATTCTTTATAAAGATAAATTATACTTTTAAAATTTTATATTCCATCACACTATTAAGGTTTTGAATTAAAATAGTATCACAAAAATCTTTAATTATATATATATATATATATATAAAGCTTGATTAGAAGTGAAATTCAAATGTAATATTATACTTTGTATTTTTTTAATTCACATTTTAACAAAGTGTTCATACCCAATTTCATATTATAAAGTATTTATACTCAATTTGATATTTGTCGTCATAGTAAGTGATCCAACTATGTATGTATATTGGGTAAAGTATCATTTTTATGTAATTTTTTTAAATTTATTATAATGAGTAATTTTTTTATTTATGAAAAATTAATAAATTGCCATGATAATACGATTTCATCTAAAAAAGTGATATAACAAGGAGACTGAAAAAAAAAAGAGAAATCATAAGGTGATAATACAATTTTAATTAATTTTAATTAAAATTGTATCACAATTTTAATGAAAAAAATAGAATAGAAATTGTGCTCATATTGACACAATCTCAGTAAATACAAAATTAATTAATTAGCCGTTCATGTATGAGAATTAATGCACTTAACTAAGATTTTGGCATGTCTTAGCAGAAAAAATACTATCAAATTAACACATAAAATTAATTAATTAAAGTAGTGAGACTTAATACACTTAATTAATTTAGCAGTAGGTGAGAATACCAAATTAACATATTAAATTAATTAATTATTTCATATGTGCGAGTGAAAATTAATACACCAAACTAATGTGAGATTATGTCAGTTGGAACATTTTAATTTCTTAAAATTTATCATATAGACATGATTTACCCATTTCAGTGAAAAGAAAAATTGCCTATTGTGATAAATAAAAAATAAAACTTCCCCAGAATAGTTCTTTTGCCGTGTATATCCGCACTTGCACTATACTGCAGTGTTACATGGAAAGTCCAACTTAATTTACGATAATGTCATCGCTCGTTTCTTTTTTTTTTTTTTTCAAAATTAACATTAAAAATGTGACATAAATATAACTTTTTGTTCTAGTGAATTTACAGTTTTGATGTAATCGATACAATTTTCGAAATATATTTTAACAAAAAACTAAAGTTAAAAGTGGAGATCATAGTTATCTTCTTTAAGAAAAAAAGTAGAAAATATTATGAGTATAACAATTTTTATGATCATTGGTTATTGGATTAATAACTTCCATGTTCCTAAAATCTTGTTAATTGATTTTGTCAATTTTTTCAACGTCATTGCAAAGAGCATTGCACTACACCCAGAGGAGAAATAAAAAAATCATTTAGTTTTTTTTTTTCTCTATAAGTTCTGAATAACCAACAAAATAGATTAGGGACAGGTATAGAAAATGATTTTGCAATTATAGAACACCAAATTACTTTACTAACATATTAAAAAAAACGATAAAAAAAAAGTATAAAAGTTTGACAACACTGCAACTTGAAACAAACATTTTTCACCTAAAATTAGCAGATTAAAGCAAGAATAATTTTCATGTGATAGCCCTTACAAGTGGAGAAGAAAGAAGGTAGTAGATGTATTGTATCCAAAGCCATGTGAATAAAATAAATATCATGGTAGATTACTAGAGATCATGTGCACTACCAGTCCAACATGTAGAAACAAATGGGAATAATCCAATTTTGGGAATGATAACGAGACCAAAATGATGTAGCAAATTGAACAAAACAATTAAGCAAAGAAAGAAAGTAATAAGTCAAATGGGATACAAGCAAAGCATGAAACAATATTGTCGCAATGACCGTAGTGTTGCTATATAACACAGCTTGGCCCATGCATATCACGAGAAATCAGGGCTATCCATTCTACACCCCATAAATTTAAACTGTATCAACCTATAAATTAAAATTTTAATTTTACTCTTTCGGAATATATATTTAAATTGAAGATTTTTCCATAATACATATTTTATATTCCGTAACGTACATTTTAAAATACTTTTTTTTATCATATATTATAAATTATACATTTTATAATACACTAATTATTTTGTATTTCTGATTATATATTCTCGAATACAAATTTTTGTATTCCAAGACTACATTCCAAAATACAAACTAAAAAATAGGATTTGGACATGTATTACAATCCAAAAATGTACCTTAATAAAAGAATACATTTCGAACCTAGAAATACATACCGGAATGTTTAATCCTAAACGCATTAATACATTCTAGATGTAACAGATACTTCTAATTCCAAAAAAATCATACTAGACCGTATAATCTAAAATGTATGAATATATTCTAAATTATACATTTTGAAATATATTTTTCAAATCCAAAAATACATACAAGAATATATAATCCATAATACATTTTTAAGGGACAGTTTTGTTATTTAACCCACTCACGGGAGTGTAGGCTTAAAACATGGGTTTGGAGAATGCAACACCCGAGAAATCATTTACCTTTTTTACATTTGTATTTGCATTTAACAATAATGGCTTCCTCTGCTCCCAAGTTCTACGCCACCTTTGTGTTTTTGCACTCCTTTTTTCCTCCTGGGGTACAATCACAACTAAATAACTCCTCATTCACCAAATTTCATTTTGTCAGATATATACTCTTTTGAATATTTTCTCCATTTTAGCTCAAATTTAGTAAAAGGTTACCAACTTTTGTAAGTCACAAGTCACAGATCTCAAGCATTCTATTTGTGTCATCTTGATGGTTTTTTTCCCTATGTTTGTTTTCCCTCTCATGTGCAGAGGTTGAAGCACAACTATGTCAATGTCGTGGCCTTGTTTACACACGAAAGGATGTAAAAATCAATGCATAAACGTGGAACATACAGTTTTGGGGGCTTGTCATGATCATGGGCTTGGTATTATGTGCTTCTATTAGTACAACACTTGTCCTTCCCATGCCGCCAGTGATAGCTACTTGTACCAAGGTCAACCTTTTATATCAGTTTCTTGCTCCACCAACATCTTCCTTTTATGTTTGCAGTCAAATAACTGGAGCTATACATTTACCTCATGACTTTCTCTCCTCGCATTGTTTCTCTGCTAGCCAGAGATAAGTAATGTTTTCATGCTTCTATTTCAAAATCCATATTATCTGAAGCGCAAACTAACATTAGAGAGCTACAAAAAATGATAAAAATGTTCATTCTGAGTTTTCATTGATGATAACATTCATAGAAAAATACACTAAATAAATAACCCTAATGATGTCAATCAATTAAGAATAATTATCCATATGTTAGGAAGTAAACAACACCAAAGCTTCTCCATGGATTTAAAAAATCGGGTCTGTTTCTACTAGTTTAAATTTTATTTCATTGTCAAGATTTAAATTAAGTGGAACAAACATTACAGTTTAATTCTACATTAACTTGGGAATTGTGGCCTAATCAAGTTAAGGCAAAGGTGGAGACTTTCTCACTCATTCAGGTTCCTAGTTAGTCTGCAATACATGTTCAAAGCCACATAATTGTCCCAAATCACATTAGTTCTCTTGTATAAACCCAAATGATTTTCGACAACACCAAGTGTAAAGGGTGAAATGATATAATAGAATAGACAATGCCATGTGAAGCCATTTTATGGAGATTGCAAATGCCAAACTACAACATTTAAAATATTTATAGATTTTCCTCACGTATTAATTGGACATTGTCTATCCTGAGAAGGGAAAAATCATTATATAATCCAAATGACTACATGAATTTCAATCTCAACATTTTCAAAATCTCTGCTGAAATCATTGCTTTTTAGCTTGAAGTACATTATTACAAACTGAGTCAATAAAATAAAATTGGGTATACAAAATGCTTTACGGGTGGAAGTTTACCTCACTCAAGGATCAGCAAAACATCCACAAAAATTTTAGTTCTCAAGATTCTTCTTCTTTAAGGCTGCGAATCCTAGCCCTCTGCTGAAGGAATTGCTCTTCCTGAGCTCGTTTAGCAGCAAGGGCTTCCTCGTCGAGTACTTGAACTGGAAACCATTCTGGCAATTTAAACCAAGATCCACTCTCCTTTGAATTCTCAATATCTTGGTATATTGTTTTAGTGTGATCTCTCAAAGCATTTTTCAATTTCAAAAAGGTAAAATCTGCTGTTGTCCCTACAACAGCAAAGGCGACAGAGTACCGGATTGCACCCAGTTGACCACCTAAAATTTCACAAATGAAATCAATTTTCCGGGCTTGTAACCGAGCCTCTATCACTACTGACCAAATTTGAGCAAGAATTATTACATTCACTTTACCATCAAATAATGCATTTGTCAAAATTTAAACAATTTGGGAAAACTCTTTCTCTTTGACCAAATTACTCCCATAAGCATTGTCATAAGACTAATCCCTTGGGTACCATAGCAATTCAGAGACGCTCTCAACATTACCCTCATCCTCTCCAAGGGTGTGTAACTTCTACATCAGCCCTAGTGGTAATCTTGAAGAACCTTACACTTAGCTAGAATATTGAAAATAGGTGGTAATCTAAGACAAAGAACAAAATTGTACTTGAAATAACTGATACATTTTCTTCTTCCTTATAAGTAATTGAGAATGCTATGGCACATCCAAGTTCTTCACGATAAAAATATTGATCAATATCTATTTTAAAAGCAATCCATTGCTATTGACTACCCTAGTGAATCATGGTTCTGGTACTAATGCAAAATTTTATGACAATGTAGGAATCATTAGAAAAAAAGTTAAGAAAGCAGAAAAAAGATTTAACACACAAAAATGAAAAACAACCGAGCAAGAAAACTGAACATGGAAACATTTCAGATCTCAAGCAAAGTTATTTCAGTCTAAATTGCTGGGCAGGATCAAATGTCCTGAATAAATTATATATGTAACAAGTCGCAGCAAATAGATCATACCAATACAAAGAAAGTGTAATAGTAAGATCCAAGAGAAAGTTCATTTTAACATATATAATAAAAAGAGAAGGGAGGAACATATAGATAATTCACCATGGTTAATGGCTGAAAAAACAATCACAAGCACGCAGCAATAGTGAGAGAGGAGCAGAACTAAACCTTGCAGACGCCCAAGAAGAGCACCAGTTCCAAATCCAGCTAAAGCAGAGTTCCATATGTCATCAGGTCCTGTTTTTCTAGTTGCAGCCACATATTCGCGTGCCCCTAACAAGTTAGACAGCATTGGATCTTATTAAATTAAGTAAAAAGTCATCAACAAGGGTTCAAGCTCCATCCATCCCAACCAAGAATCCAGTGAACCAATCAACTTATCTATAAAGAGGAGGGTTACAATCTAAAACCGTAAGGATGGAGAACGAGAAATTAGTTAAGATTGTTAGAAAATTAATGGGTTAGTTAGTTAGTTAGAGGGGCAGTTAGACATAAATAAGGGAAGAAGGATAGGAGAAAGGGATATTTTTTGTTATAGTAAATCCTTTGTAAAGGGGAAACCCTTAGAGGAGAAAATGCTCTCCTATTTCTTGAACTTTACTTTTCATTCTATTCAATAAAAATCTCTTTTCTTTCTGTTTTCAATTCTTGGTTCCTAACAAATTAGCCTGGCCTATCCAATCTCCGAGGAAGAGCCAGTGTTAGGGATGGAACATTTGGGCCAAAGGGAAGTAATCGGCATTTGAGGGGGCAGACCCAATTGGTTGTATTGCTATGGCTGAAAATTACTGTGGTAGAAGATATTCATTCATCTACAAGCTGCAACACGCAATGCTTTGGTTTCTATTATAGGTGCCAAGATAACCCAGATTCAGATTGGGGATAATTTTCCACAGCTATGATAAAAAGATTCATAGATAGCACGGTTGCCACATCTTTGAAAGATGGGATGCCATGACGCAAGAGCAAACTGAGCTGAAAACTTACCGCAAAGAAATGAAGACTTCCGATGCTTTTGAAAGAGAGGACAAACATTTTAAAGTTGAACATGCTGCACAAGATATTGAATGAAGAGGGTGATCCATATTTAACAGAGCAAGACAAAAATAGCACGGAGGGATGTGGGTCAAAATGCATTGAAAAATAGCAAGGAGGGATGTGGACCAACATTTTAAAGTTGAAGCACAAGTTGCACAAGATATTGAATGAAGAGGGTGATCCATATTTGACAGAGCAAGACAAAAATAGCATGGAGGGATGTCGGTCAAAATGCATTGAAAAATATCATGGAGGGATGTGGACCAACATTTTAAAGTTGAAGCACATGCTGCACAAGAAATTGAATGAAGAGGGTGATCCATATTTGACAGAGAAAGACAAAAATAGCACGTAGGGGTGTGGATCAATGCATTGAAAGAGAGGCTACCTCTTGGCAAAAAAGTTTGAACTTCCTACCTTTGATGGAAGCATAGAAAGGAAAATTGATTCAAAGAGAGGCAGCTGAGTGTGATAGTAATCTATTGCAATTCTTGAAATCAAAAGGTAGAACTATCGAAGTTCATTAACCAAGAACCACACCCGTAGTGGAGATGCAAAAAGGCATCATATTTTCCAAATTCAGATTCCCATAATATGAATCAAAATCATTGTTGGACCCAGATATTTGAGAATGGAGGCTGGAATATCAATGACATTGGAATCTTGGAATTTCATCTTGTTGGCTGAGCCTTTAACATTAAACTTCATTGCATCTATGGCAGCTTGGCAATGGAGCCAAGGCAGAAGGAAGGTTCAAAGGCTGTTATACAAAAGCCACCCTCATCCCCACCCCACCATCACTCAAGCCACCAGACATGAAATTGCATGCAGTATCCAGTGGGTTCCCATTCCTACAGTAGGAAACAATTGCTTTCAGGAAGAGTGGGTGAATATCATGGTGATTACAAAGAGCCATGGGATCAAGCTTTCCACTATTCCAACCTTGAGAACAAGGTTCATAATAGGAGGAGTGTATTGTCAAGATATAAGTAGGAGGGGAAATTAGAAGATAGTTAGAATATTGATGGGTTAGTTAGTTAGTTAGTTAGTTAGACGGATAGTAAGATATAAATAGGAGAAGAAGGATAGGAGAAAGGGAGATTTGTTATTGTGAAGGGTAAACAACTTGGAGGAGAGAGTGCTCTCCTATTTCTCACATCCTTTTCATTCTATTCAATAAAAATCTTTCTTTTCTTTCTCTTTTCAATTCATTGTTCCTAGCAAATTCCCAGCACGAGAGCAAGATAAATGCATGGATTCAACATTGTATCTAAACAAAATTTCTCAAGACAAATTGGACTTGAATCCTGCTATTGACACATGAAGTCCAAAGATAAAATCAAATATTCTAGAGCCTCAATTTGATAAGGACTTGGCTATTATGGAGGGAAAATCAAGCAATTAAATATTTCACATAGCATCTTATATTACTTAATGTGGAATTTAAACACTCAATAATATCCAAGTCTATATCATAACATTGCGTCTGAGAATTGACATCTCAGTGTCCCACACTACGACAATTCACTTGATACTGATATAAATATCACATCCACATAGACAAAAAAAATTGGAGTTTACATGCAATGAGTTACTATAATTACTATTAGATTATTTTATCAGTAAGCATTTTATAAAATTAACACTCAGTAACCATGCACTTATTTGATTATCGAAGTATTCTTCCGAAAACAAACTTACAAAATTACACTTTTCCTGGGCATTATTAGTAAGTAATTGTGATTTGCATAACATAACGCCAATGAAGAACAAAGAACCCTGCGAGAAATTTAAATATGACATAATAAAGATCTGCTAATAAAAAAAGCTGTAGTTCGTTTTCCCCATTCTCTGCAAATCTAAATAATAGCTTCCTATTATATATGAAGGTATGTTGCTTCTGATAGATAAGTGTTACTTCACCAAACCATTTTTAAATTTTACCAATCTACTTCATCAAAATGTTCCATAAGGCTAACAGTAAATATACATATGAGGTAATGGGGAAAATGCAGGTCACTCTCCACGCTCCAATTTATAGATGGATTCTCTATAACACAATATAGCATATTTCACTTATTTATAAGTCATACTAATAGGGCTTTACTCAAAATAAGTCAGGGCAAGTACAGGCCAGTAACATATAAACACTCCTCCCCAATTCTTTTCATAGTTACATATAAAATCTCCAACCCAATAATGGATCTTTTCATTTTTTTCAGAAAATCAAGGTAAAACATTATGAGGAGCATCAACTGCTTCTGCCTCAGCAACAAAAGTTCACAGGCTGTCTACCATAATATGTTAATCTCGATTGAAGAAAAAAATACACGAGGAGTCCAAATCCATAAGAAACCACAGCAAATCAATAAATTCATGGATTCAAAACGGGCCACGTTAATCAACACAAACAATGCCATCAAATACAAAATACAACAACAAATCTCCAAAACTGAAAAGCAGAGAATCAGATCAAAAGAAAATCCAACAATTACCACAATAGCACCCTGTGACGATGGCGAAATTCGCAGCATAGCTAGAACACACACTAGCAAGACCAAGAGTTTTTCTATGCTTTGAAATTAACCCAGTTCCAGCTCCAGCAACCCCTGCTCCCAAAGAATCACAAACATCATAAATACAGACACTCTAACCTCTTTCACTCTCTATCCCCACTCAAATCCTCAATCTAATGTAAATTTGCAACATTGATTTCACATACCATTTAATCATCCATTTTAATCCCTACACATATTACTTTTATCATCTTTACTCCTTATACATACTACTTTCATTCATTTTGTCCCTGCCATCTGAACTTGGACCAAAAACGGTTAAAAAAGGAAAATGTATATAAAGATAAAATGGACAATTTTGAAATACAGTGACTAAAAGGTAAAATCTGTTAAACTATAAGAACTAAATGAATAATTAAACATTATTAAAACATTATCTCAATAATATGTAATAGAAGACAAATTAGCTCCTCTAACTTTTCTACAGAACCACATGTATCTTCCTTAAGAGACAATCCTATTCCAGACACTAAATATCTCACATTTTCCAGCACAAAAAGGAATCTCTTTTGAGCAAAACTAAAATTCCATAGGTATTAACTCCCCCAGCTTAATCATGGGTATATATAAAATAAAATTAACGTTTATCGTGGGCATGGGGATCCGATGAAAAACTTAGTTAGTGGCGAAATAAAAGAAGCAACATAATGAAAGAGAGAAAAGGAGAGAGACCTGCGAGGAGGGTTGGAATAACGATTCGAGTTTTCCAATCATGAGAAGAAGAAGGAGAAGACGAAGAAGAAGAAGTTGGTGGATTGTTAAGTCCTTCATCTGAAGCTTCTTCGTTTTTAGAGCCCATTTTTTCCGATTCTTGGAATTGAATCCACGATTGTGTTGTAAGGTTTTGTTTGATTTGATTTGAAGGGTTTATGGTGCAGTTGCTGATTTCTCAGTGTCACCCCCCAAATAAGAGAGAGAGTTTCTGAAGAACTTGACATGAGAACGGCGTGAGTGCATCTCGATTGGGCTGAACTATGGCGTGGTTGGCTATTGGACTTTATAAGATGAGGGAGCCTCTTTGCTTTCTGCACCCATGATTTCTTCCGTGCACCCCATTTACTCAAAAATTGAAATACCAATTAAAACTAAAGTAGATTGATAAGCTGGAGAGAGATATCTTCAAATTGCAAACTACTGAAACTGAACCCGTTTAATCAAACATTTATTAATTTATTAATTGAACAATAATAAAATCTAAAAGGTATAGAAGATAATTAAGAAAGATGACATGGGAATTATATTATCATGTTCAAGATATTTGGAAAACATTATTAATGACTAAATTTATAGAAGGAGGGGTTTCAAGAACATCGTAATTCTTAACCATAATTAAGAATAAAGAATAGAGATAAATTTTCCCTTATTTTCTTGGTTGAGACAAACCACAACCCAACCATGGTTCAAAGAATGGACGTCATCCAAGATAAGAGATCTCTTTTTTCCTACTACAGGACTTTTGGCAAGCTCTTCAACCATATTAACAACTGCATTCTAATTATCAGATTGAATATGAACAAACTTTATTATAAATATTATTATTATTATTATTATTACTTATTTATATTATTATTGTTGTTGTTGTTGTTATGTTAAATATTACCAAGAGAATAAATTTGTCACTAACTTGAGATTCACCGACGAAATTAATATGTTCATAAATTTTTTCGTCGGGTAAATTCATCGCTAATTATTGACAGATTAAATTCGTCGGTAATTATAAATTGATTATAAATTTTTTGTCAGTATGACATTTTATTGACGGATAAAATTCTATCGGTAATTTTTCGTTTGTATTTCGTGTTTTTCTTGTAGTGCAAACCAAAAGATGCTCAACTCGTTTCTTGTAAATGGATATACAAAATAAAAAAAAACGAACAAGAATATTAAAAGATATAAAACAAAATTGGTGACTTGGGACTTTTTTCATAAATATAGAGAATACTATGAAGAAACTTTCAACCCCATGGCTAAGATGATTTCAGTTTGCATGGTGTTGATCTTAGTATCATTCCCTCATTGAAAATTATAGCAACTTGATGTGAAGAATGCATTCTTATACGAAAAGCTGCATAAAGACATCTATATGGAAAACCTCTAGATTATATTTCTAACTCCCAACCTAATTATGTGTACAAGCTTAAAAGGATTTTGAAATATGTCGACTCAACTCTTGATATAGGGCTATGTTTCAAAAAAAAGTCTATCTCTTCTTTGGTTGGTTTTACCAATGTTGATCTTGACGGAGACTTGGATTATCGAAGGTTCAATTCAGGATATGTATTTCTTAATGGCAGTACAAGTATTTATTGGCGTAGCAAGAAATAAAATTTAGTTTCTTGTCAATTACAGAGACAGAGGACAAAGTTGTTGCTCTTGTTGCTTAAGAATGCTTTTGGCTTCAAAAACTTGTCAACTACTTACATTATCTTATAACTAAGCCAACTCTATTTTTTTTTGAGATAATCAGAGTGCTTTCAAGCTCACAAAGAACCAAGCATATTGAGGTCGAGCATGATTTTATTAGAGAAAAGCTTATTGACATCACCATTGATGCATTGGAAGTACGAGGTAAGAATATATTGTCAACATTTTCACAAAGTCGTCATCCAAGGCTTCCTTCGAGTTCCTTGTACAAAATTTGGGTTAATATTCAAAAAATTATTTTAAGAGGGAGTGTTAAAAATAAATTTGATTCTATTTCGGATTATATCTACAATAATTTAAAGATTTGTATATATTAATATAATAGATAAGAGGAGTTTAGAATTATCTTCAAATTGATTAAGAATCTAGAATGTTCTCTTGAATAGTATAAATAGAATTAGTCTCTTGTCATTTGTCAAATGGAGAAGCAAAAGTCCTCTAATAATTTTTTTTTTCTATAACTTTCTTCTTGAAACATTTTTTTTTATTTTTGAGGTTATTTTTCCTTTTCTTTAATTCTATTCTTCCATCCTTTATCTGTTCTATGTTAAACTAACATACTTTTTCTATTTTCTACTAATTTTTTATATTATACAATTAAAATTCCATATTTCTCTTTTAATGAGTTGCCACTCTTAGTTAATAGTTATAACAAACTTTAATAAATTAAAAATATCTCACAATGGCGATACAAGATTATTTATTGATTAAATCAACAGAACTATTCCACAAACATGCATTTGCTAAACACGAATATGAATAATGTTATTCACGCCTAGTCATAACAACCAGTATAAGATGATCCAGTTATAATAAACACTGCAAAACATTAGAGATGCTACTAAAACTAGACGTGGTTAGACAATATAAAAAACCTTTGATTTTAGTTAACCAATCTTTATAAATTTTCAACTTGGTTTAGAACGAATCTAAAAAGTAATAATAATTTGGTCTGCCGCTAAACTTAATAAAAGTTTAATTAACAATTAACTGAATCAAACCAGACAATCAAAATACTTATTTCTGAACAAAACTTTTACAATTATATTAAAGAATATATGATTTGTTAAAATCTTCATCACCTTCATATGTGTTTTAATAACCTCATTTAAGACAAAAAAAGGTTTTTAATAATCTCCTTTAAGACAAAAAGGAGCTCGATGTCGATATGTTTCATTATTTCAAAAAAATAACTTAATAACTTGATTCTTAAATAACTGTATGATATTATTGTTTCACAATAAATAAAATGTAAAAAACTGATTATTCAATTCTTTTTTAAAGATCTCATTTCTCTTTTCAGAAACAGAAACCTAAGCTATACCTTAACTATAAGACTTCCTTATAATATATTAGTTTAGTGATGGACAAAGTTAACAATTTCTATATCTTTATTAATAAACAAGATAGAAAGTATTATTAATAAATCTTCCTTGTCTATCAAGATGAAAAGTATTATTAATAGAAAGTATTACTAATTGTGATTTTTTTATGTATACAAACACCCAACAAAAATTAATTAAAAAATATTTTCATACGAGCATCTTTAACATTTAATTTGACCTCACCACTACTAAATGATCCTTTAAATATTCAAGTATCCACTTAAAAACTTACTAATTACTAATAAACTTATCATAATTTGATATAAACATATAACAAAGTTACATCATAGATTATATGTACACAATAATGCAAGTGATTACATACGATGTTTATACATATAAACTAAATTTTACTAAAAATATGAAATAAATTTTACTAAACTAATCTTCTCATTACATATTCACATTATATACACATTACATAATTTACATATCGTGTTAGTTCAATACTAACCCATTAATAATTGTCAACTTATTCACAAAATTGTTACTATGTTTATTTTAAATTATTTTCTTGTTAAACCGATAGCACTTTAACCATAATATAAATCTTTCAAAAGATTTTTGACAACTTGATCACACAAAATGAACAACAGAAAGGAAAAAATATGTATTAAATAAAAAAGTGTCGTTGAGAAATCTAAATTGATAAAAGAAAGAGTAAAAGGGCCATGGATCTATTGTTTGAAAAGCTTAAATCATAAAAAAAAAAAAAAAAAAAAACAAAAAAAAAAAAAAAAAAAAAAAAAAAAAAAAAAAAATATAAAAAA
>Ga0099825_1001884_pt1 | contig 27330 bp, 13 predicted proteins | sample SiratroredBW_FD_76838 | JGI IMG/M metagenome (GOLD analysis project Ga0099825, IMG submission 76838) | Root nodule microbial communities of legume samples collected from California, USA - Siratro red BW | ecosystem: Host-associated > Plants > Roots > Nodule | place: USA: California | collected...
AACAGAAAAAGAAAAAAAAAAAAAAAGACAAAAAAGGAAAAAACCCTATTAAAAAAAAAAAAAAAAAAAAAACAGAGTTTGAAGTATTGGGTCATAGTGGAAATAGAATTTTTGCATCTAGCAGTGACGAAGGTCAAGATAAAGATAACCAAATACTATGTCTGCGATGACAACTAGAATCCATTTATTTATGTTTTCCAAAATCTGGAAAAAATATATGAATCATATCGAGCTTCATGTCATTCTGAGGAAGTATTGGTGAAAAACTCTGGATTTTATAATGAACACATACAGCCAAAGACCTAACTGTTTTCGGATTCATGGCTTGATTCTGAAGCAGAACGTTGTGTGTTATATTAAATAGTGTCACACACGTTTTCTGCTGAACTTTGAAGTTACTCTATTTGACACTCGTCACTTTTTGTGAAGACATCATGACATTGCTACATGAAAACTACACAAACACATGCTACTATATAAAAGAAAATACAGGCGTAGATGGAATATTAATATATTTTATAGTATTGAAAGTTCCTTTAGTTATTGACCGGTCTATTTAGAGCCACTAGATAAATGGCAGAACGTGAGTTTATGTAGCATATATGCATGGCATATTAATATACAAATATATAATAATGATACATAAAATAAAAGGTTGTAAATTGAAAACATGATATGACATTGGAGCAACTTTGTAATAGAAACGTTTATTTTGGCAGTTAGCACCATAAACTGTTTTAAATGTTAAATATGTTAGCTTAAATGGGTGAGGAGAATAAGAAGCACAAAACCTCGTCACTAAACGCTCGAGCGCCATCACTTGGACTCACTCCTATGTTTCAAAAAATGAGTAAACAGTTTTTAATTTTCAATCATTTTTAAATTATGTTAAAGATAACAGTTAGTGTAAAAATAAAAAAGATACACTTGATAATTTTTTCTTAATTAATAGAACAAAAATCGTTTATATTATTAGTGCATTGGTAATTTAATGCTTATACTTTTCAATACAAAAATTCCAATATAACTAATTTTTCATTTCTTTTTTCAAAATCAATCCTATCAGTTAATCCTCCAATACTAAAACAAACGGAACCTAGACCGAGAATAGATCCTCTCCATTTCTTTCATTTTACAAGTTTTGAAAAAATAGATTTAAAATGAAAATGATTATAGTCATGAAGAGAACCCTAAACCCTAAAAGAAATGGAAAGAAAAACTGAGAATAGATTAGAGTTTTCACCCTAAATTGGACACTTAAATACTTGTATACTACTTTCCGATATATATTAGTCAAAGAAGAAGAGCATCTGATTATAGTTTTCTTACCCAAATTAATGTATATGAGAAAAGAAAAAAGTTGAAAGGATTTCTTACCAAGAAATTGAAAATATTACCTACCTTATAATCCCTATATTACCGACACTAATTTCATCCCTATCCAACTAATTCACCATCCATCTACTCCAGCACAAATACTAAATAAAAAACACCTTATCCAAATTTTCTTACATAAATTATCTATGGATAAGATTAGCAATGTCACAGTGATTCCAAAAAAGTATTGTATCAGTGTTTATAATAGGTGTAATTTGATTTATTTTATGATTTTTGATGGTAGAGCAATTTTAGTATCTGTACTTAAAATATTCCTTTGGGTGCTGGTCAGTGGTCGTGAGCTTGTAGTTTAAGAGTTGTTAGTTAAAGACGTACCCTGCACAACCGAAGGCTTCCTTATACTTCCCGCAATAAATTCAAATGTTTAATTTCTTGATATGAAAAAAACACCAGACGTTGCTTCTCATCTCTCACTGTCTGTCTCTGAATGTGCCTTTGTGTGTGAGCTACACAATGCATGACACCAACCTCCTAACCTCTGAAAATGATCCACCACATTACCATCACCTTCCACACCCTTTACACCAGAGACCACCCTCAATGACTTTATGCTCTTTCATATAAAAATCCATCAGAGCATAGACTGAAAACCAAAGGGTCAGTCGGAGAACGATTTTGGCCCTTCAGCATAAGGTGGACCAGAACCAAAGATGATGGACTCCGGAGCTCACTTCTGCAACTCTTGTGGTGAACAAGTTGGACTTGATGCTAATGGGGAGGTGTTTGTGGCTTGTCATGAGTGCTATTTCCCAATTTGCAAGGCTTGTTTTGAATATGAAGTCAATGAGGGTCGTAAGGTCTGCTTGAGATGTGCCACTCCCTATGCTGGTAAGTGGTAACCCTCTTTCACTTCGTAACTCATTTAGTCAAGATTGTGTGATTATACATAAAAGTCGCATGCATAATAGTTCATCACATGTTATTTTTGGGTGAAATAGCCTAAGATTTGTCTCCTTTTGTATGTATTTCATAGATAGAGCAAATGATAATCATGACACCAAGGCTTATGTAAATCAATCCACTATGGCTGCCCAGATCAATGTTTCTCAGGTGCAAAGAGTCATTAGTTAGGCTTAAATTTTTGGTGTCAAGTTGTTCATATTTGCACTTACAATCTCTGCTTCCATTATGCAGGATGTTGGGCTCCATGCTAGGCATGTCAGTACTGTGTCCACAGTGGATAGTGGTAAAGAGAGACTTGGCCCACACCTTCTGGTATATCTTCTTTAGGATTTCCTTTTGATGATCATGATCTGTTTTTTTTCTTGTAGAACTGAACGATGAATCTGGGAATCCTATCTGGAAAAATAGAGTGGAAAGCTGGAAGGAAAAGGATAAAAAGAACAAGAAGAAGAAGTCTGCACCTAAGGCTGAAAATGAGGCACCAATTCCACAAGAACAGCAGATGGAAGAAATACAGTGAGTTCAATGCGATATGTAACATATTTTCTGCAGAGAACAATACAAGATGTGTATTGAAATAACATCCTTTTTGGAAAGCTAAAAATATTTCAGACCCTAATTAGGTTTATTTCAAGAGAAGCTATAGAAAAAAATTAAAATAGTTCTTTGTAAATTGAGGTGAGCATACGGTAGAGTTATTTGGTTATACACATGGAATCAGACACAAAAAGGTTAAGAAAAGTACATGTAAGAAATAAAATCAAAATATTATTTGAGTTGTTTCAATGACTAATTTCTCAATCTAGTGATAGATAATGAATATTTTCATGTGGTTATTAATTTTAGTGGCCTTTCTCTATCATTTTAATTTAATATGATGTGCTTAGCTTCATGCTGATATATTTTGCAGGTCCTCAGAGGCTGCAGCTGCTGAGCCACTTTCAACCATTACTCCAATCCCAAAAACGAGACTCACACCATACAGAATTGTGATAGTCGTTCGGCTTATAATCTTGGGTCTTTTCTTCCATTATCGAGTTACAAATCCTGTTGACAGTGCTTTTGGTCTGTGGTTGACATCCATCATCTGTGAGATCTGGTTTGCATTTTCCTGGGTATTAGATCAGTTCCCTAAATGGTCTCCCATCAACAGGGACACTTTTATTGACAGGCTTTCTGCAAGGTAAATACGCAAAGTTGTAAAACAATTCGAAACTTTGTTCCTTGTACTTCAAGATTTTAAATGAAAAATCATGTTGAAGTGGATTGAGAATTGTTCCAGTATTTCTTCCTTTCTCAGTTTATTTTTGTGAAAGGTAACCTATACATATGAAATGAATGGATAATATAAAGTGAAATAACATCTAAGTGGAGTTTGAGAATGATATTCAGTTAGTTTATATTTTGGATGCTTGAATGCTCACTTCTGCACTGTCATGCCAGGTATGAAAGGCCTGGCGAACCCTCTCAGCTTGCTGCTGTGGATTTCTTTGTCAGTACAGTCGATCCTCTGAAAGAACCACCATTGATCACTGCTAACACAGTGCTTTCTATTCTTGCTGTGGACTACCCTGTGGATAAAGTATCCTGTTATGTGTCTGATGATGGTGCAGCAATGCTCACATTTGAGTCCCTTGTGGAGACAGCTGACTTTGCAAGAAAGTGGATTCCATTTTGCAAAAAGTTTGCAATTGAACCACGCGCACCTGAGTTCTACTTCTCTCAGAAGATTGACTACCTTAAGGACAAAGTACAACCTTCTTTTGTGAAGGAACGTAGAGCAATGAAGGTAAGCATTTGAATTGAAGCTCCATATATTTATTATAACCTCAAAGTCAGGAGAATCTTGATGGAACAATTAGAAAACATCTGACTTGCTACACTCACCACCTTTTTTTATTCAAAGAGAAACCTCTTCATGATTATCTTTGCTTTTCTTCCAGAGAGACTATGAAGAGTTTAAAGTGAGAATTAATGCTTTGGTAGCAAAGGCTCAGAAAACACCAGATGAAGGATGGACTATGCAAGATGGAACCTCATGGCCAGGAAATAACTCACGTGATCACCCTGGCATGATTCAGGTACATCCAGTCATTTTTTGTGTAATCAAATCTCAATTCTGACATACTCAGATATCTGCAAATTGGCTACCAAAATTATTTGGAAGGAGCAAATGTGGAAGTCTAAAAGCCCAGTACTTTAATGGAATGCTATATAAAGCTAATTATCTAATTTGTGTAGAAGCAATTAACACATATTCGGCTTACAGTATGCTTTCTTCAATATGATTAGTTTTTAATTAATTATGGCATCACCAAGTTAAGCCTTACGTATTTTTCTTCAATATCCACAATATTTGTTCTTACTTTTTCTTTTGTTGAAAACGAGTGCTCTATTTTGACATTCATAAGCAATTGGTTGTTCTGTTCTAGCATCACTCTATTTTTCATTCTGAGCAAACAATATGAAGAACTTTTTGATGATTGTATGCAAAGTGAGAACCTTCTCTATTTTTGTTAGATTGACTAGCTCTAATGATCAATTATTGGAACAAGTGCATGCCATACTTCTATATGCATCTCCATTGCAAAAAGAAACTGGAATGTGAGCAAATTTTCTGTTTGTCATTTGCAGGTTTTCCTTGGACACAGTGGTGCCCATGACATAGAAGGAAATGAACTTCCCAGGTTGGTGTATGTTTCCAGAGAGAAAAGGCCAGGTTACCAACACCACAAAAAGGCTGGTGCTGAAAATGCACTGGTATGGTAGATACTTGTACTGATATTCTATATAAGGTCCTTAAAATTTTACAATGGCTGATGCTTATTTGGATTTATACAGGTGAGGGTGTCTGCAGTTCTCACAAATGCTCCCTTCATTCTCAATCTTGATTGTGATCATTATGTGAACAACAGCAAGGCTGTTCGGGAAGCAATGTGTTTTCTGATGGATCCAGTAGTTGGTAGAGATTTGTGCTATGTGCAGTTTCCCCAGAGATTTGATGGTATTGATCGTAGTGATCGATATGCCAATCGCAACACAGTTTTCTTCGATGTAAGTTTAAAAGAGTTTCAAAACTTCATACATATTGTAGGTTCAGTGTGGTAGAAAATTGAGCATCGAACAAGTATTAACAGCTTTGATGTGTTTTCTTTTTGTGGATGATAGAGTTCAATTAATTTGGAATCTATCTGTTTCTATGTCCAGAAATTGTTTCGATGCTAAACATTATTGTAATGGTGTTGAAGAAAGTGCATCTGATGGTATAACTTGTATGAAGTAAAAACCATGGACACACATTTACTGTAGTTTCCAACCTTGATCTCTTTCAGGTTAACATGAAAGGACTTGATGGCATTCAAGGACCTGTATATGTGGGAACTGGATGTGTTTTCAATAGACAGGCACTTTATGGCTACAGTCCACCTTCCATGCCCAAATTACCAAAATCTTCATCCTGTTGTTGCTGCCCCTCAAAGAAGCAAACGAAAGATGTCTCGGAGCTTTATAGAGATGCAAAGAGGGAAGAACTTGATGCTGCCATTTTTAATCTCAGGGAGATTGACAGTAAGCACAGTTAACTTTGTGAATCAGTTTTACTTAAGCACATAGCAGAGTCTTGAATGAGGAAAATGCTTCTTGCTTCTTGTTTTCTTCCAGATTATGATGAATATGAGAGGTCAATGCTGATTTCACAAATGAGCTTTGAGAAAACATTTGGTTTGTCCACTGTTTTCATTGAATCTACACTGATGGAGAGTGGAGGTCTGCCAGAATCTGCTGATCCCTCAATGCTGATCAAAGAGGCCATTCATGTTATTAGCTGTGGATATGAAGAGAAGACTGCATGGGGAAAAGAGGTTACACTCAAATGCCAATGCTCTTCACCAGTGATGATGTTTTTGTTCCTTACAATATCATTCTAGCTACATTTACTATATTTCACTTTTTACTTATTGGATCACATGTTTTCTTGTTTGTTCAGATTGGATGGATCTATGGTTCAGTGACTGAGGATATCTTAACGGGTTTCAAGATGCAATGCCGGGGATGGAGGTCAGTTTACTGCATGCCCTTAAGGCCTGCATTCAAAGGATCAGCACCAATCAATCTTTCTGATCGGTTGCACCAAGTTCTTCGATGGGCCCTTGGATCAGTTGAAATCTTCTTCAGTAGACATTGCCCCCTCTGGTATGGTTTTGCAGGAGGTCGCCTCAAATGGCTGCAGAGACTTGCTTACATAAACACCATTGTCTACCCGTTCACATCCCTTCCTCTCGTTGCTTATTGCACTTTGCCTGCAATTTGCCTTCTCACAGGAAAATTCATCATACCAACGGTAATTCCTTTATCAGTGTCAAAAATTACTAATGCATGATAGTATATATAAAAGTTTATTGACTTTTATGATAACTATGATAATCATCTTAAAAACAGTACTAACAGTAAATATCTATTGAACTCTAGAAGATATATTTGTTGTTACTAGTTAATCGTTAATTGAATCCGTAAGGAGATATGTCACAATTATGCTTAATGTGTAATTACGCAACCAATGAAAACAGTTTTATTTTAGCAACAGATCGGTATATCCATAAATAAATTGAGGTCATTGCACAAATGTGACACTTGATAATTTGATGCAGCTTTCCAACCTTGCAAGTGCCCTCTTTCTTGGACTTTTCCTGTCTATTATAATCACTAGTGTGCTTGAGCTGCGTTGGAGTGGTGTGACCATTGAAGCTTTGTGGCGTAATGAGCAGTTCTGGGTGATTGGAGGAGTTTCAGCCCATCTGTTTGCTGTGTTCCAAGGATTCCTCAAGATGTTCGCTGGTGTTGACACTAACTTCACGGTCACTGCCAAAGCTGCTGAAGACACCGAGTTTGGTGAACTATATATGATCAAGTGGACCACACTCTTAATTCCTCCAACCACCCTTATCGTTATCAACATAGTTGGTGTTGTGGCTGGATTTTCTGATGCACTTAATGGAGGATATGAGTCTTGGGGACCACTTTTTGGAAAGGTTTTCTTTGCCTTCTGGGTTATTTTCCATCTCTATCCATTCCTCAAGGGTCTCATGGGTCGCCAAAATCGTACTCCAACCATTGTTATTCTGTGGTCAGTGTTGTTGGCCTCTGTCTTCTCTCTGGTGTGGGTCAAGATTAACCCTTTTATCAGCAGAGCTGACAGTTCAAGCCTCTCACAAACCTGCATTTCTATAGATTGTTAAGTCACACACTACCTTCATAAAAGTTTTGACCATATGTTAAAATATGGATGATGATTGATGATTGATGATTGATGATTGATGAAATGTGTAAGCATGTCAAAAGTAAGGTTGCAAGCGTCGTTGTTACTTCTTTTCCATGCGTTGGACGAATTTCTTGTGTAAAGATCAAGCATTGACTGATTGTATCAGTGTAAACTAGTGAGACATTGGAATGATATAGAGAAAATAAAGATTAGAAAAATATGTTTTCAGTCTCTCACAAAAATGATTAAATTTAATTGTCATTCAAATTCATTCTTTTAATTCTCATAGTAAATTTTGAAGTTTTGGAAAATAATTTCTTCTGTTACTTGTTAAAAATGTAAAATGCATATCCACACACAGATATAGAAAATTGTTATTATTATTATAAATACTTTTCATAAAAGAATAACTCTTAAATTAAAACTCTAAACAAGTAATTTACATGTAATAGTTTAAGTGATTTGTATAATACGTTTAATTTATATTTTTGTTATTGTAATAATAATAACTTTTTTCAATGTATTATTGTAAGAATTACACGACAAGTACCTCGAATTTTTACCAAAGTAAACACAATAATCGATGCAATGCAACTGTCATGTCTTAATTGCTGGAGTGGTCGAGCCTAACGAACTTTCCTTCTGTAATTACCGGATCCACCATTTGGATTATCAATCAAACTAGAGAGGGACCCTCCAATTTTTGGGCCTTCTGTGCTGTCTCTATTACAATTCACAACAATTTAGGAGAAGTACAATTTGTTCTTCTCCTCTTTTCTTCTTTCTTTATTCTAATTACATTTGCCAGTTATGGAAACTAGATATATTGTTAAACATAGCATTTATCATTATATTAGAATTAAAACTTTACTTTCCTGTTCTTTTTAAATTGCCTTGGCGTGAAAGGAAACGGCACATGAGTCATCAGCACTTGATTAAGAAGGGGCATAAATCAACATTACCTTAATCCAAATTAAGTTTATATTTTAAATGCAAGAATGAACTTATCTTGCAAGTTTGAACTTGTAAATTCTATCATTTATTTCTTAAAGAGAGTATTAAAAAATAAGTTGCACAGTGGTATTGAGGGCCATTGCCTCCAAATATTTGTCTGTCAAAAGATGAATTTGAATCAATTTAGCTAACCTAGCTTTCTAAACTCCATTATACTTGAAACTTTATCAGGATGAGATGGATCCAAAAAATTATCTAACAGTGAAGGAAACTAAAACAAGTGCAAAAAGAAAAAGGAAAAAAAGGAGGCACTATGTGTTTGTTTTGCAGCATAATCTTAATTTTTACAATATTATTGCCACCAAAAGTAAAATGTACTCTCTCCGTGTATATTTACCTCAGAACAACACACACACACACTCCGAACAATGCATCTGGGAAATAGTTTGACAATCCCTTGGCAAGCTGGTAATTTCTTTACAAATTAGCTTCACATCTTCTTCAGGGCACACACCCTGAGAGTGTGAACTTGGACATGAGGTTTAAGCATTAACATCACACTAAAATGTGATGATTCTTCATAGCATGTATGTCAGAAACCAATCATTCACTCACAATATTAGCAGGAATGAAGAATTGAAGGCAAGAGCTATAGAGTTTGATTCATCAGCTAGAACATATTTACACGAAAAAACCACGGCAGCACAAACGCTATCACCAGGCATGCCATCAAGAAGTTACAAAATGGCTGTCCTCGCCAGCATCCAACAACCCTTGGGGATGAGATACCATCGTTGTCCATGAATCTTCTTTCATTCCACTCTTCTATAAATCCATTACTAGCAACACCTGAAACATTTTTTGCAGGCTCACCGCATATTTCACATAACCTGTGGTTTAAGAAGGTAGCTAATATCAATAAAAGGTAGCACCATGGCACTCCCTTGCAAGGGACCATTTTTAAATTTGGTATTTATACAATAGAAGTATAACATAACAGTGAACAAAAGAATCTCAGGATCATGCAACGGAAAGGAGTTAGAGAGAGCTTTTACAGAACATATTAAGTTGTTTATTTTATTTCAATGAGTTTTACGGAGAAATTTATCAAACTAAACTCTTTCCAAACTAATGAATAGGCTTTCCTGTGATAATCTCTCGTTGAATAAGTGTTCATCCAAACAAGCCCTTTACACGATAGAAGAATTTGTATTCAAAATGATCAGTTAATGCTAGATTGACACTATGGCTTTCGCTTGATATGAAACCAAATTTCCGTATTTGGTCTCTAACAATAGAGCTGACTTGTACGCAAAAGAAACCTTAGAAACATCCAATGGATAGAATGCAAAACTACTGTTACATTTCAGGATAATGAGGGTTGATCAATACATCCCCATAATATCTAATAAAAATTCATTTTGTGAGTGATAAGACTAACATTTCCTAATCTATGTCCCCTATGTCATCTGAACATGGAAACCTTATCCAAAAGGATCTTCATCGAGACACTTATTCAAATATCAATGACCCAACAAGAATATGACAACCAAATCCAATAATTTACTACTTGCCAAACTGTGACTTGATCACTTGATGCATCTTATGGATGTCAATTAACCTCAATTCACAAACAATAGAAGAAAATTGCTAATAATGCTTATGTCTAATCCACAATCTTACATCCTAAAGGAGGAAACTCCCCCGCGTGTTTGGATGCATTTCTCCTATTTTCTCATCATAGAACCCTATCAACATGCAAGGAATGGCTATGTATGGGTGCAGCAGTAATGGTGATAGCGGTTGGCCAATTACAAATATACCAATCAAAGCAAATAGCAGCACGCTACGCTACCCAGTTCTCTAATGTAATGGTGGTAAGCAAATTCAATGCCAAGAGCTCAACCGAAGGAGCCTTATGAAGCCAAAATCAAGCATAAGCCTAGTCATGGATCTGGAAAGGGTTTGAAGGAATCCTAATTATGATATTGAAAAGTCCTACTTCTAAAATCCTGTTCTAATGTAAGAACACGTTTACAAAGAAGCCACAGACCTCAAAAGATCAAGACAAAAGATAAGCCTATCCAATACTATTGATAAATTAATAATTGTTCCATATTATGAAAGTACCTGCAAAGATACACAAACATAGAGCAACAAAAGGGAAGAGGAACATTTGCTGTCTGAAATTTTACCAAACAGTATTACTGACAAGAACTCACGATTTAGGAATTCAAAACAAGTTGACAACATCAGGAATGTGATCGATGTCAAAAGCATGAATGCAAAACTTCAAAAGCACACTAATTTTATTGTTGATCTACAAAACTAGAATCAAACTAATTTGACAAGAACAGATACCTGTTCCCCTTGAGCTTGAACCACGCCTCAGCACAGTGAACGTGCGCAATGCCTAGCTCATCTTTACAAGCACAACCAAGCTGAATCAAATCTACACTTGTAGCACTATTAGCAGTGCCAACAATTGTTACATCCGGTGAATGACCAGAAGTTAGATGGCAAATCCTACAAATCGTTTCACCTTCAGAATTCTCATACAACTTTTTGTGGCTGCCGCACTTTATATCAATCACGCATGAACTTTTATCAGTTTCAGACACCTCTTTTGCTGCTTTCATGGACACCAAACTCAACCCTGATTCCTCAACTTTCACTTCCAATTTCCTATTATCTTCATTGATGTACTCAGTCTGAACAGGCTCAACCACCACCACAGTTTCAATCACTTCTTGATTAACCAAATGGTTTGAATTATAACTAGTTCCCTGATCAACCCCAGGTAACTTATCACTGGAATTTTCTCGACCATGCTTGTCTTGACCCTTAACTTCCTCCTTTAGCTCCTTATCAGATCCCGAGTTCTCATCGACCTGTCTCGAAGTTCCAGCTTCTCCACTTATACTATCTCTACCAATTGCAACCCCTTCAACCAAATGACTTAAATTCCCACCATGAACCGGATCCAATACATCACCTCTATCTTGATCCATTAACAACTCGTTCACTCTTAACACACTCCTAACAATGCCACAGCACAAACCCCACCTAAAAAAAATCCGTTTTTTTCAATTAAAGAGGATGAAAATGTGATGAAATGAAAGGAGCAACATACATATCTTCCAACAATCCAGTTCTTTATTGGGGACACAATCTCTTGAGATATTCTTAAAAGGAATCAAACCTTTTAAAAAAATGTTAACCTGGGATGTCACATATGAAATGGACGACCTCACTGTCCAAGGAAACAAGCCCCCAAATAGCCGCAAAGAGATGGGCTTTACGTCAAAATATTAAATTCCAAAAACAGTTCAAATCTGACATGTTTCAATCCACCTCACGCCAGGTAGAACCTGCGTGATTAATGGGGGAAAATAGGAGCGAAAATAGGTAAGGAAAGACTCTCGTAAAAAAAAAAAAAAAAAATCAACAATAAGACTAGGAGATTGAGTGCAATCGAATCATTAGATGATTTGGGTTAGTGATCAAAGCAAAGGAAGAAAAAAAAAAAAAGGTGACTTTGTCTTTATTGGGAAATTTAACAGAAACCTTGGCACTGTTGTACCAAGATAGATACGGATGAGTATATATTACAAAAAAAGATGAGCATTTATTCACTTATTATTGATTAAATTAATCTAATTGCAGACGTTTTGTGATTGAAGATTATCTGGGAAAAAAGAGTTTGTAATGAGCAAGTGGGTGCACAGTGTGAGTGGTGGGTGGGTGAGCTTTGTCTACTTTATATGATAGATAGTGCCTTCAGCAGAAGCTCCAACCTACGAGTCGGCTTCTGAATGGCTGGGGGAAGTGTCAGAATTTTTCATGGACCTCAAAAAATGGTAACAAACTACAAAACAGTTTTGGACTTGTTCAGGTTTTTACATAATAATGGCCACTACTACTGTCCACTGATCTGTTAGCCACATCACAAATATTATCCTATACTTGTGTATCATGTTAATTTGTTGTTTCTTGTGTGTGTTTGATGCTAATTATTGTTCTTTATCTTTGTGTCTTGTGTCTGTTTTTGTGTTAATTTGTTATCTGGTGTGTGTGAGTGTATGTTGTTATTTTATATTTTAATTTTATGTTATAGTTTGGAGGATTATGAAAATAAATTGTACTATTTCAAATTTATTCATTGAAAATAAATTCTCACTTTTTGTTTACTCCACAGTATTAATTAATATTCAAGTTAAAAATAAATGTGTAGGAGAAAGAATAGATATACCATACTTATCTAAAAACATTAAATGCATTTTTGGACACATATATCAGAAACAAATACACATGTACAAAATTTAATGCTTCAAAGTAAGGGCAGTTGTCCATTCAACTGGATAGAAACTAGAAAATCCTTAAAAAAATGTTATAGGAGAAAATTTTAATAAAATAATTATAAGAAGAATGCGTGTCATTTTTTTTATGGTTTGTGATAGGTGCAATACAAGTTTAATCTTATATGACGAGTAATTGAATTCTTGTAAGAGATAGAATATTCAAAACTTCAAACGTTTGCCTTCAGAATATTTAATTTTTATATGTTAGTAATGCCAAATCTTTATGAGTTATGATTTTTTTATGGAATGAGTTACCATCGTTGTTGATAGATGCTTTGTAAGATTATTTTGACTGTGACATTATTTTGCAAGCAATTAAGTTATAATATTTAATTTATTTGTAAATATTTATTTACTTCGTAACACTGCCCACACAATATATATTGCTAAATATATAATATTTATGTGTTAGTTTTCATTATTAATTATTACTGAACTGAGTTATTTTAAATTAAATAACATATTCTAAAAATATTTTTAATTACTATTATTCACAATATTTTACATTAAACAAATAAAAAAAATACAGTAGACTTAAATACAGTTGTCAATGTAGTTCGTATATAAATATATGAATAAATATTTTTTTCCTATATAGTATAAATATTTTATTTATCAATAATAATATATAATTAATTAAGTGATATTATGATATATATTTACTAAATTAATAAATATAATATTTAAATATATAAAAATTCTAAATAAAAAATTCATTAATATAAATTTAAATATCTTTATATATTGAAAATTGATGCTCGTAAAATTAGTTTTCTAAACATATTTTAAAATATAAAAATTTCAATTTTACATTAATATATGTGTGTGTGTTGTAAATACATTATTTTATTCGTTTGAAAAGTTCTTAGTTTTAAATACCATTCCTCGCGAAGTATATTTTAAAAATAAACATCAATATAAGGTAATTAATCCTTTATAAATATGTAAACTAAAAAGTATCAGACGGATAAAAATAATTAATCCTTTATAAAATTATTATTGAAATCAACAGTGACTAAAAAATTAACAAAATAATACTTGATAGTAACATTGTTAAAAAAACTAACCATTGACATTAGTTATATTTTCTTATGTATGATTAATTATGCATTATATTAAGAGTTATAATTTTTACTGTCGTACAAAATGAGAAATATACAAATTGTATAAAAAAATGCTAATTACACTTAAATGTTTAGTAAATTAAGTTAACAAACCACAATACTTTTTTAAGTTTAGTCTCATTACACAATAATTCTTATGTTTACTCTTTACAAGAGTTACTTAAACTATCTTGGAACTATTATTCACAACAGTCTCTATAATAAATTTTAAATTAATGAAAAAGTAGATTTTAACATGATTCTGTTGCAGTCAAAATTATATAGATTTTCGCATTCGACAAACAATGCTATGTTTAGTTTAGTACAAAATAATGTTAAAATACAAATACATTTTGTATTTTATATTTATTTCCAAAGCAAAATACAATAATGAAAGAATCTTACTACATTGTGATAATGGAATATAAATTTAGTATAATCGAACCCTTTTTGTTAGTATTCCATATTTCCTTAATCAAATATTACAATAAATTCATTAATTATATAATATTTTAAAATATATATATACTAAACTTATTTTCAATTTAAAATATCTTTTAAGACAAAATTATTATAAAAATCTAAACTTTAAAGTGAATAATAAGTTGAATGTGGTAGTTAATCTAACATACTATTTCAACATATTTAAGGATTACGGTCGGAATATTAGCATAGACTCTGACAATGAAAAAGTAGTTTAAAAAACAAATCTTTATTACCTTAATCCTTTATTAAGTGATAAAAAATTATTTTAAAGATAAATTTTGTTTCTCTTTCGCACTCTACTAATAGTTTGTTTTAATATGTTGAATAGTATCACATCTTTTCATAGCTAAAATAAAAAATAATTTAAATAAATTTTCCTTTTTTAATCTTCTGAAAACTTTTTAAGAACAAAAACTTTATTGGAATTCTACGCTTCAAACCAGTAATAATTGATGTTATCTACCAATTAAGTTTGAAACAAAGTTTAGATTTTTTTATTTAATAATAAACTTAGTTTAATTTTTTATAATCTTAAACATCTCTTCTTTAAATCAGTATTTTTATTTTTTTATCTCACATAGTCCAGCCAATTATATATTTATTTTATACTTTGTTATTATCTCTTACATCCCATATTTGAATAGACAATAAATTACCTAAATAATTATTTATTATCTTTTCTGTGAATATTTAATTTAAAAATCTTGTCTTTAAAAATAGGAAAATTTTATTTAATTCTACCTCGGTATGTTCAATAATCTTCCTGTTAAGATTAAAAATAATTTAAATATATTTTCTTTTACTAATATTCTGAAATAGATAATTCAATAAAACCATAGTAAAACTATAAACTCTAAAATAGACAATTCTTGATAATTAATATCTAACGATATTATGTCAATGTGTCGCGTTTATAACATTCTATTTCCCTTATATTCAAAGTGAAAATAATTCAATAAATTATGAAAATGATTGATGCAATAAAAAAAATGGTATCCCATTCGGACTAACAGAAAAACCTGTGACTCATCATCATATGCGAAACTTCAGTGGATAAACTGTCACAGGATTGCAAACAGAATAAATTATAGAATAAGAAAAATGAAAGTGCAAATTGTGATGTGTATTAGTAAGATATAGACGCTTCCAGCTATTCATAATAATGGAAGGATACAGCCATGTGACTGTGTTCTTGCACGATACCCATTCTCCATTAATCATAAATTCACATCTTCTCGCAAATCAATCTTCACTTAGCACTTCATATCACGTGAAATTTATAACTCTAAATACTATATAAGATTCCGAATTATAAAAATAAAATTATCTTTTTAATTTTTAATAAAATTATTAAAATATAGACTGTGTAAGCTCTTTGCATTAAAACCTACTTTTAGAAGTTATAATAATCAGATTCTTAACATAAACCTATTTATGTATATAAAGAAATCAAACAAGGATAACACTAATAAAAATAACTAAAGAGTGTTTATGACAAATCATTTTTCTTTATGATTAGATGGGTAATGCATCAGAAACAGATATTTCAATACAAACAAACAACTACTTATTGATGTAATGTCTCTTTCCAAATAATAAATAAAAATGTTATTTTATTATATAGAAAAAAAAATGTTACTGGATTTGTCGTGGACCAAGGTGATTTGCTTCTTTTACTCTCTTTTTTTTTTCCGGATAATAGTTGGGCTGGGTTGAGAGTTAGGTGGACCCTACAACTTTGAAAGTGTTAAAATATATGGGCCCCACCATTAGAGATTCCTTTCCTCGGTGAAAGAGATATGACTTTTGGATACAAATGTTTTTTTTTTTAATTTTTCTAAAAATTAAATCAGTTTTTAAAATGATAATAAATAATTTTTATGTTAAGAAGAAAATAAAAGCCTAAATTTTTATTTTTAATATAAAATATTTTATAAATTTATCTTTTTACTTACTCTTGTACAAGGAAATAGAGATAAATCTCAATATCTCTTTTTTTTTATTCTTATATATCCAAAAAATACACATTTTTTTTGTCTCTAATTTATTCTTCCTTTTCTATTTGGATAAAAATGAAATCGTGAAGAAAGAAAGGATAAAATTTGAAGTAAACTTATTTAAATCGTGTTATGTATTTTTTTTTTAAATAATCTTTGAAAGATCTTGTTAATTGAAAGGACAAAGAAACAACACATCAAAAATTGTATTGATTTGTCTCAATTAAACTCTTGAAAATTTTTAGGTTTTACTAAATCCGGAAAATAATCTTGATTAAAAAAATTCAAATAATCTTTTTACTTATCTTTTTAAGTGATTATCACAAATATTTTTCTTACGACAGTTTTTTCAGACTTTATACTCATATTTAAGAAATAAAAAGGTTGTTATAAACCATATTGTCTGAGGTAGACAAATATAAAATGAGTTATTTTTTTATTAAAAAACCTAAGAAGAGGATAAAACAATTTACAAAGTATGAATAAATTTTAAAGAGATTGATAATTAGTTAAATTATTGTTATTCATGTTAGTAAGTGTTTTTTCATGAGTTTTCAAAAATGTAATATAATAGTTGAAAGACATCTTGAGATGATACGGAATTATCCTTCATGAGGATTGATTATCATTATGTGTCAAATGTTATTTAATATATTTTATTATTATTTAACTAAGTTGTATTTAACTTTTTAAGTAAGAGATTGACGTGTGTATTAGAGTATATATGATCAAATGTCGCTTAATATATTTCACTAACATGTTTCTTTGATCATGCGGGTTATTTTAATTATTAGTTAATTACGTTAAATTTAATTTTACATAAAAAGATTGACATATATTAGAGTATATATGTTTTTTTCTCTATATTGTTTAATCTTTTATTAAGATAGTCAACGAATTTATGAAAATAAGACCTTGAGCATTTTTTTTTTTTCAAACATATTTTTCTTTTATAAATCTCCTTTATCTTCCATTTCGTACCAATTCTTACTAAATCTAACATAGATAACGTATCTCTTCCTTATCAAAACAATCATAAAATTTTAATAAATTTTATCTATCTCCCCCTTTCCTAATTTATTTTCACTCCTTTTTCATGTTAATAGATACCTCATATTTAATAATCTGGTTTTATTAGAAAAAAAAAACTCATATGAAAGAATGCTAATATGATAGGACAAAATTATTAAAATTAAGAGCAAGATATTATATAAAATATCGAATTTTAAAAGTAAAATAAAAATGAATTAATATCAACAACCATATCTTTATAATAAAAAATATATAGAAATCTATATTACATAATTTGTTGCTCACACCTTTAAAAAAAGTTGTATAATCATTTTGTAAACGTGGAGGTGAAGAGTTCAACTAAGGTTTGATGAATTAAAGAAAGTCAAAGTTACCAAATTTGACCGCACTACTCCTGACAGCTATTATGCCTATGACATCACCAAAAGAGAGAGGTTTGAACAACATTTATGCCTTTCAAATCCACATTATACAACTTTGAAACTTGAATATTAAATTGAAGTGGTAGAATAGGAACATATCATAAAACACATTCACATAAATAAAGCTTTACATTCGCGTATACAGTATAGTTAAAACCACTGACATAAACACTAAAGTCTTAATGCAAATGTTGACATGATAAAAGGAGAAGAGAAAATCCATCAAAATGTAGAGTAATCAGAATTTAATACAGGAAAATATGAATTCAACGAAGAAACTTCATGAATTTTGGACGTATAACAAGATTGTTTTAACATAGATTGCAGTAAACATTTTAGTGACTACTACATACATGAACAAGGGCATGAATCTATCTATCTATTTACTCAGTTACATTATTTTACGCAGCCATAAGGGGCATGGAAGGATAAACAAATCACCTTTCATTTGGTGGCATACAAAATCCATGAAGACGCAACAGGTTCTCACGTACATTTCCGTTTGAAACTGGGATCTTTAAGCCTCTTTCTGCCACCAACATTCTATTGGCAAGGTATTCCATGTAGAAAACACTATCCACTAACATTTTTTATCTGAATTTTTCATTTTGTTTGCAAGGAATCCCTCATGTATGTCCTTGCTAAAATTAACACCCACCCTATTTATCTTCTTTGTACAAACTTTTGGTCAGATTTGAATCAGTTCATGGTCTTCATCATTCTCTATATGACATGTTAAAACTCAACTACATGTCACGTAGAAGTTAGTCCATCGCATGAACACCTAGTAGTAGTAGTAGGAGACCCTTCTCCGTTTCAAGAAAGTGCTCACCCCCACATATGGCTGGGGAATTGAGATTATATTCGTTCCCCTTAGAATTGAAATTTTCGTTTGCATATTGCAGAAAATTCTTAAGAGTCCCTGCGACTTCTGCAACACCTGTTTGCTAGTAGTTATATTAATTAAAAAGAAATAATTGAACGAAACTCATGGATTCACAGTTACCTTATAGATGACATCGAGTTTATTTCAAATTGTAAGAAAAAGTTCATGCCACGTCGCTCGCAACATTTAGAATATATATGTCAACATAAAAATCACGAGCACTGTTATTACCAAAAGTGCTTATAACTTTGAGGAAATAAAATTCATGAAATAGAAATGAAATTTGGAACATTAGAAAACGGGATTGAAGAAACAGATAGATAGCACATTACATTTCACAAGGAAAGGAACTGGGTGTGCAACATTGCAAAATGAGGCACATATTAACATGAGGAAACCAAAGCAAAGGCAAGCAACAACCCCACCATCAAAACTCTTCTGGACCCTCCTCCCCTCCTTCCAGCCAAGGCTTTAGTTTTCCCCGTAGAGTTCAAGCATTCTAAGTTCTGATATGACCATTTCAGGTCAAGTATACTCCTACTATATGACATGTAGACTTTGACAATAAACAAGGCTATATTTTCCTGGGGAGATAAAGATCCACCGGTAGCAATAGAGAATCAAAAGGGAATACATATACTGACGGATCAACTGCAGCCATCCAGCTTCCCAAAATCTCAGTCCCGGTTCAGCTTCAAACTACATTGGCCAGGCCACAGAACATGGTATTTAGACAAAAATAATGGTATCCCACTACTCCCCCCAAGCTTATCACGACCCTCCAAGATGAATAAATTGCAGCCCTATTTGCCTCTTCACATGGTCAGGTATCAGCTTATTAACAAGCTCAGGAGATGCTCCGGTTAACTGTAAACAGGGAGAATAAAAAAATATAGTTTATCAGGATTGTACAAGGAACACACTGCATATATATGTAAAGCATCTGTCACGTACAGACCCTTATCAGGCTTCTACATTTTTTAAAACTTTTGTTTTAATATTATCAATTTTATTCCCAATCTTGAATTTGTCTGTACAAATAATTTACTAGCAGAGCACAAATATGACCAAGAAACACATTTTAAGGACTTACTTCCTGTTTGAAGTTAAATAGAGGGGGGAATGGACGACCATTTGGCAGACGAGCATTAGGTTCTCGGAGTTCATCAAAGAAAGGATGAGCACATGCTTCAAGCTGCATAACAAAAATAGATATTTCTCAAATTGCTTTGCAAGTTTTTCCAGATAACAACATTCACCGGTTAATTAATCAAACTCGTGAGAAATATAGGCTGATGTACATCATGCAATACTAAATTAATTAGAACATAGAATACATAAAAAGAGGGTAGGAAACAGTCTCACTTACCGCGGTGCACCTAAGACTTGGGGAGTATTGCAAGAGCCGAGATGCAAGATCAATAGCTTCTGGAGGCATCTTTTTGTGGAAAATCTACACACAATTTCGATGAGTTAGAATGCAAGGAAAATTTCCATGCTAATATGAAAAGAGAGAAAATTATAGACCTTGTGCCATGGGTGTGCTTTTATCTGTGGAAACCTAAAGTCATTGTAATTGGGATTCATACAGCGTACTTCCTCTCGAGTGGGTGTGCCAAGCACCTACAATACAAAATTTTATAGAGGTGACTCATGATGAAAAGGAATAATTACATGACTAATGAAACATATAATACACGTTAACACCAATTGCACCTTTATAATATGTACGAGCTGGTCTACAGCATTTTCGCCAGGGAATAATGGCTGCAAAAGTTCAAATTGTATCAGATAACATACAGGTAGCAGATAATCAAGAGAACATTTACATCACTTTGTGATAAATTTATATAATAGTATTTATTTAGTAATACAATTTAATGAAAACAAATCAATAACACAAACCTGGCCTAAAAGAAGTTCAGCAAGGACACAGCCAGCTGACCAAATATCGATTGAACTTGTATACTCAGTGGCACCAAATATAAGTTCTGGTGCTCGATAGAATCGTGAACATATGTATGATATATTAGCTTCACCTTGGACCTTATGAGATAAGATTGAGGGTTAGTAAACGATCCTCAACAATGAATGATGAATAGCAGTCTCACGCTGTCACTAATAATACACAACTTGAAAGCATATAGAGCATAACAAAAACCTCCCAAAAATTTAAATATGCTGTTTCCACAAAATGCCAAGAAAAATAACCAAAATGTTCAATACAATATAAAAGAAATCTTAAAACAAAGCTTCAAAGCTTGCCGTTGAGCTGATCAGGACATGAACACAAGGGACTATAATCAAAAGAGCGTAAAAATTAGACCCTCTTCATCAAAAATGTCAAAACTTAATGGCAACTGATAGATTATTGGTGGACACGAGTTATTATCCCATCAATATAACAGATAATAATGCCAGGAAAGAATGGACAAAAATTGAGCACATCAAAGCAAAATAAGGAGGTCAACATACTAGAACTTTTGCACTTCCAAAATCACATAGCTTCACTTGGTGTGTAAGAGGATCCACCTGGAATGTACACAGAATGACATTTAAGCCATAAATAATTACTACTTTCAAGAATGAACTGATATATATAGGGTGCGTACAAGTGAGAGGAGCCAATCCCCAACCACATAACTCAAATGGAATGGTTCAGATAAAAACTAATTAAAACAATCTTAACCATCCATGTATGATTGTATAGCCAAAATTAACTCCACTCACCATATTACATAATGAGAAAGCCATTTTTGTAAGTAACATTAGAGAGAAGAAATTTGAGCCGTACAACCATAAATGAATGGTTAGGATTCAAAGTCTTTTAAAGTCACATGACCACATAAAATAGTCATGTTCTTTTTTCCAAAAAACTCAGATGACTTTTGTTTAAATCTCAACCATTCATGATAAGATCTGACACTCCATATTTATTTCTCACACCATCACGTACAAAAGGCTCTTATTAGATACACCCCCATACAAACACAGGCACAACAACAGCATATGAGCAAACCAGTATATTTTGAGGCTTTAAATCTCTGTGGCAAACTTTGGGAACAGTGTGGATATAAGCCAACCCCCTGAAAATCTGCATGCATTTAACAAACTTTTAATATCAGACACCGAGCAAATAAATGAGATATATTTATGAATTGCCAGAAAGTATACAGCATACCTGGTACATGTAAAGTTTCACATAGATGATGGGCATTCTTTGATTAGCATTGCTATAGTGTTTCAAGACTCTATACATGGACTCTGGAACATATTCCATCACCAAATTAAGAAAAAGTTCATCGGTACTTGTAGTGGAAAAGAAACAATGCTTCAGAGTGATCACATTTGGGTGATCCATGACACGCATTAACTGTAGTTCACGATTCTTGTATCGCCTGTCTTGTAAAACCTTTTTAATTGCCACTGCTTCCCCAGTTTCCAAGCATTTTGCCTAAGAGAAAAAAATTATCAGTACGAGGAAAAATAGGTGGAGATAGCAAGAGTAACGATCTAGTATTAAGAGAACAACATACCTGGAAAACAATTCCAAATGACCCAGTTCCTACAACCCGCTCTGCCATGTAACTAATAGTCTGCAAGAATCATTGCACAAAACATTAAACTCACAATCAAGGATCAGTGTCGTAAAGGTGCTTTTAACAACCAAACAAAAATTCTAAACAAGTGATATTATCAGCAAACATGAATTTACAAAGATGATACCTGTTTAGGTTCCCCATTTTTGCCTCCAATAGTTGTAGATATGATGTGACCAGTGAGAGAATCATTGCCATTGATGACAGAGTTAGACATCTCCTGTGTTTAAAATAAGTCGTAAAAAGTATTAGAATTTTAACCTTCTTCACAAAATATTTCAAAATGGTTTGGCTTCAGAAGGAAAATGAAATTTGGAAGAGCATATTTAACCAATTGAAAGACAGGTAAAAAAAAAAACACAAAGTAAAGACTAAGATCATCAACATGATACAAAATTAAAACATCATATTTCAACAGCTCATCGAATAACTCAAGTATGTTTCATAAACTATGGAAATTGGGTCAAAAAAACCAGGTAAGCAACTTAAGGATGTAAGCTGCAAAACAAAGTAAATACAAGGAACCAAGAACTATAGCATCACCAAGTTTTTGCTCTCAACATTTTCGATTGAAGAAACTTAAGGGAACACAACGTCGCTAAACCAAATTGAAACAAACCAACATCAAGCAGCAGAGTACAAAGGTGCAGGCAAAGATATTTGATCAGAATCATAAACAAAAAAAATAATCTAGTGAATAACTGGCAAATGATCATAAGCTCAGACAGACAGAAAACCAAAATCGTTTACACTTAGGAGTCCAACACCAACATAAGATCATAACAAGTACGATCAGATACCGATACAAGTATCAGCTAAAAACAAATCTCAGAATCTCTCCCCAAAAGTATAAAATGAAACCTCACAGAAACCCATAGATCAACGCCAAAATGAACCTGACGGGTATTCTTCATTAAGTTCAAAGACCAGATTTTTATAAAGAAACCCGAATTCCCCCAAAAATAACAAACCCTAACCTCGCCTTTCACAACTGCGCAAGCAAACAAAAAAAAAAAAAAAATAGAAACACAAATCACACATCCCAGACCAAAATTCCAGCCTCGTCCTCTTCACAACAGAAATCACAAAGACATTTTCAACTCTCCCATTTCTGGGTCACTCAGTTTTCTCTCCAACCAGACAATACAAAGAGAAAAAAAAAAAAAACACATTTTTGCCGGGAGGAAAAGTACCTTATCCTCAGCCATGGCAGAGGGGAGAGAGAAGAAAGAAGAGGAATCTAATCTAAGAAAGGGAGAAGAAGAAGAAAATGAAGAAGATGAAGAAGGAGAGAATGATAAGAGAGAAGGGAGAGAAGAAAATTTCAATGGAGGTCCCAGCAAGAGAAAGACAAGTCCATGTGATTCCAGCTCTCCTTTCTTTCCTCTGTCTTCTTTTTTCTTTTCTTTTCTATTTATTTTTTTTTTGGACTTTTCCCAATTTCCTTGACTAACTTTGCACATTAGGAAGACCTCACTGTTAATCATAATCATTAGGTATGCTTAACAAAAATCAGAATTAAAATGCAAATTAAACTATTAATAAATAGAAAAGGTGCTGAACAATCATAATGCTACCTTCTTTTCTTTTTTGAGGAAAATCAATAATGATAATTGAGTTTCATGTTTTTCGCTTTATCATTTTAACGTCGGCGGAATTCGTCTTAGAATGATTGTTGCATATATGATATCATTGCTCCTGTTCCAGACATCAGCCTAATCAATCAATTTTTTTAACATATTTCTAAATTATTTTTTCTTTTTACAATATGATGAATAACCCTTTTGTTTCTCATTAATTATTGGTTTCAAAAAAATAAAAATCGCTAAGTTATAGTTGATGAGTTATCTCACTGTAAAATGTCGGATGTAAAAATATATATTTTCAGAAGATGGTGTAAACATATCACTTGACTGATTAAAAGTCTATGTCATTATCCAAGTCAAATTTAGACTAATTAATTAATCAGAGTAACCTTTTTAAAAAAATATTCAATAAAATCTTTAACTTTTGATGTTTTTTTCATAGAAATGCATTTAGGTTTAACAAAATAGCTTACCTGATTGATAGTAGCAAATAAACTAAATCACCCATTACTTTTTTTTTTTTTTCAAGTTTCACAAAATGGAATTCGGAAACTATCTCCAAATTTTAATAATCCTTACCAATTTCTAAAAAGACAATGGTTCTTTGCCCTATGATTTGGTTTTATCTCCTCAACTATCAAACATTCGTTCCGTTTTTTATATTTCTCAACTCAAAAAGTATATGCTTAATTATTGTCATTTGATAAAATTGGATCAAGTACAAGTAAGATAAAATCTTACTTATAATGTAATGTTGTTGTAAATTAGTGATTAGAAAAGATGGAAAAGCTTACGGATGGATATGACATTGGTGAAAGTTCTGAGGGATGTTTCCAATGAAAGTGATCTTACATTAGAGTTCAAGATTAGGATAAAAGAGTTACATCAATTTATATTCCAAACTTAATAAATTTTAGGTACAGAGTTTCTAAAAGAAAAAAAAAATGTGACGCTCGAAAAATCATAACACAGTGTGAAAATATATATATATATATCAGTTATGCATTGTCTGTGCAATTTTATTCTTATAGTAAAAGTATTGGTATGTTAAAGTGTCGTTTTAGAAACTTATCGTACATCAATCATTGCAATAATTATTGTAAATAGATTAAAAAATTAATTTGGTTGATTAAAAGTTTAACCAAAAAAAATATTTGATGTCAATGTAAAGCTACAGCAAAATAATTGATTAACTAAAAACTAATTAAGTATAGACTAATAAATGTGTTAGTATACAATTTTTTTAATGTAAAAGTTTGTAATGAGCTTAATCTAATTCTAGATGAAAACCTTAGCACACTGATACATCCATATCCTCAATTAAATTAAGTTTATTATTAATATTATGATAGAGTCATCCCTAAAATTTTTCAAAGCAAAATAACAAATAAAATATTTTTGTATATTTCCTATGAAATCAGTTAGCAGATGATTTTCCATCTTGACCAAATAACAAATCATTTTCTATAAAGAAATTTATATGGCGAGGAGGAAATTTCCCTTACCAAAGGAATTGTACAAAACAAATAAGAGTTGAGGGAAGATGATGATGATGGTGTCCTTTATATGCACTATGGTGATTTTTTTTTTATTTTTTTTTGTCCTTTATATGCACTACGGTGATTTTTTTTTGTGCTTTCAAGATCACAGTTTTTTATTCTGATTTCTCTCTTTGTCTCAAATGAAAGAAAGACTGTGTATTTATTATACAAATAAATAAAATTAAAGTACAAAAAGCGAAATAAAATGATTAAAAAATAAGAATAAAAATTACCTTAAACATTTTTCACATATAAGATGAGATTAAAAATGAAACTTGGGTATGTAATCATAAAACCATAATGGATATATACATTAATATCTTATTTATAATTATATTTTTTTTTACATAAATAATTAAAAAAAACATTGAAATAATAAATCAAATCAATTTAATTAATTTAAATTTTAATAATTTAAAACTAATTTATTTTAATATATTATTATTTAATATATTCTTTATTTAATATAAAAAATTTTATTCTATTACATTAATCAAATTACAATCTTTCAATTATTTTTTTCTTTCTTTTTCTTTTTTCACTTTTCCTCTAATTCGAATAAAGTGAGTGAGAGTGAGGCAAACGAAGTGTTATCCACGAGAAGTGTTGGCATAATAGAAATGTGAAATTTTAAGATTTTATTACACTTTTAATCATGAAGATAATACGTCTAACCACAATATAATATGTTAATGATAATATAAATGTTAAACATGTGGATCTAGTTTTAATAGATTAAAAGTATATTTAATATAACATGTTATTAAATATTTGTTATTATCTTAATTAATTAAATCGATATCTTAAATAAATTAAAATGGATTATCTTTCTTCATACTTTTATGTGAAATTTCTTATATGAGTATCGTAAATCTCGAAAGCATTTTCTTTCGAGTTGATTAGATAATTTGAACCAATTATTCTGAGAAAGAATAAATATAATTCTTTCAATCTTCAGAATCAACACTAATTTTTTCATAGCACAGTAAAATAGTAAGGGATGAAAAATACATAATTAAACACTTAAATAGATTGGATCTTCTGAATCACTTGGTTTTTTTTTTTTTTTTCAATTACCTTTAATTTACATATTTTGATTGAATTTGAACATTTTTTAGAAGAAACTGTTAATGAAATTTATTAAGAGACAAGGCGGGAATTTCTTGACCTGAATATTTAATAATAAAAAGAAGGTAACGAAGAGGTGTGTGTGAAGCCTATGATAAATTTCTCCATGAAAAATTCAGCAATATGATACACAGTTACCACTCATGGCTTCACTCTCACACCACACACACACACACAACCCTTTTGTCTGGAAATGATGTTTTTCCTCTTCTAACATCTTTTTCGATGGTATATAACATTCCTACCGAGGAGGGAAAAACCGGTTGAGGTTGAAAGGAAGGGTATAAAACTCTTCATTCCGGCTATCTCCATTAAAAGTTCTAAACTTTGCCCACCATGGCATTCCCCTATCTTTCCCACTATCCTTGTAATCAAGAGTATTGTCCAAGAACACAGCAACAATCAATGCAACAGTTGGAGATGAGAAGAATATAGTATTAAGGAAATCATTGAACTGGAAAAAAAAAAAAAAAAACAAAGAGATTAGTATGATATGTTCTAGAAGCAGAACATGCACAGTTGACCAAGTGACATGAAACAATGAACTCACCCATCCAGCTCTTGTATGAGCAGGACCATGAAGGGCCTTTGAAGTGTACTCTCTGAAATACTCAGGAATAGAAAAGCCTAAGAAAAGGGCTACACCAGTAATGAAAAGGTTCCTCATTGAGTTCATG